>ERZ791912.67-NODE-67-length-79212-cov-48.020478_pt1 | contig 79212 bp, 73 predicted proteins | sample MGYA00510141_ERZ791912 | MGnify/ENA primary metagenome ERZ791912 (study PRJEB30046, sample SAMN00792082) | human gut metagenome | study: EMG produced TPA metagenomics assembly of the A metagenome-wide association study of gut microbiota in type 2... | reverse complement strand
CCAACTTTCAATAACCGCTGGTGGAATGACCGAAGGTCATGGAACCTGCGGACAATCAACAGGAGGGAGAAAGCGTCCCCAAAGGGGGCGAACCACCTCCTGTCTTGCTACTGTTCGCCCCCTTCGGGGACGATTAGAGAGTGTGTCAGCTATCCGCAGGTTCCATGACCTTCGGTCATTCCACCAGCGGTTATTCACATTCGCCCCCTTCGGGGACGTTTGCGAGAGTCGACTATTCTAAGGCAGCAGGATGTCACTTGCAAAAGTCCTGTTACTAACTTATTTTTGGGTATTTCCTGAACCAGCCATCGAGTCGCAATCTCATCACTCCGAAGAATGCTTCGCCAAAGATACCGCCACTCATCTTGCTGGTTCCCTCGCGGCGATTCACGAAGATAACCGGCACTTCCTTGATCTTGAAACCTATCTTATAAGAGGTGTACTTCATCTCTATCTGGAAACCGTAGCCCTTGAAGCGGATGGCATCCAAATCGATGGTTTCCAGCACCTTGCGACGGTAGCACACGAATCCGGCTGTGGTATCGTGTACCTGGAAGCCCGTGACGAAACGCACGTACTTGGAAGCGAAATAGCTCATCAGTACTCGACCGATAGGCCAGTTGACCACGTTGACTCCCGATACATAGCGGGAACCTACGGCTACATCGAAACCCTCGTCGTGGGTGGCGGCGTAGAGGCGTGGCAGATCGTTAGGATCATGACTGAAGTCGGCATCCATCTCGAAGATGAAGTCGTAGCCATGCTCCAATGACCACTTGAAGCCCTTGATGTAGGCGGTGCCGAGACCCAGCTTGCCCTTACGCTCCAGGATGTGGAGACGATGGGCAAACTCGCCGGCGATGAGGTTCTTGACGATGGCAGCCGTGCCATCCGGACTTCCGTCGTCGATGACAAGGATGTCGAATTCCTTCTCCAGGCCGAAGACGGCACGGATGATTTTCTCGATGTTTTCCTTCTCGTTGTATGTAGGAATGATTACAATGCTATCACTCATATTCTTTTGTTTTATAGTTACAAGTGCAAAAGTACAACTTTTATCTGAAATAAGCGAATTTATTGGTCGGGATTTTCAACAAAGCCCTGATATTCCTTGTCAAGTCCCTGCATGATGGCGTCGTAGCTCTTGGTCATCTGGTTCTTGATGTTCTCCGGTCCCTTGCCTATCGGCTGGATTGGCTCATGGATGGTGAGCCTAATAGGATGCCAGAATACCCAGTAGATGTCCTTCATGCGTGGCTTGACATCGAAACTGCCGTTGATGGTGAGCGGACAAACCGGCAACTGCAACTCGTCGGCAAGCATGAAGGCTCCACGGCGGAACACGCCCATGTGGCCGGTGAAGGTGCGGGCACCCTCAGGGAACACCACGAGCGACATGCCTTCCTTCAACACCTCGCGCGCCTTGTCGTAAGAGGCACGGATCTTGGAAGGACCGCTCTTGTCTACGAAGATGTGGTGGGCATAGACGCAGGCAAGACCCACGAGCGGGATGTTGCGGATGCCTTTCTTCATCATCCACTTGAAGTTACGGCCCAGGAAGCCATAGATGAGGAAGATGTCGAAGGCGCCCTGATGATTCGCCACGAACACGTAGCTCTGGCCTTTCTTCAGGTGCTCCCTTCCCTCTACCTTGACGGGGAGGAAGAGGATTCTGATCCACAACTGTGACCACAACTTGCCTGGATAATATCCCCAGAAGTGACCATTGCCCAGCATGCAGCCTACTACCGTTACCAGGCTGGTAAGGATGCTTGCCACAATGAGGATGGGCAAGCAAATGACTAATTGGTATAATCTATATAAGTACTTCATCTTTTTTATTTTCTCTTTAAAGTTATAACTGCGATTTCCGGGGTGGCTCCGATGCGGATAGGCACGGTGCCGCCGAGTCCGGCTGTGGTATAGAGCTGGCAGCCCTCACGCTCGTAGAGTCCGTAATCGAACGGGGCGAACATGGACGGACGCAGACCGAGCACGGAAACCTGTCCGGCATGGGTGTGACCGCTGAGGGTGAACTGCGGAGCCACGAGCACGGAGTCACGGGAGCCGTGCTTCTCGTTGATGGTAGACGGCAGCATCTCCTCCCACTGCGTTGGGATGTGCTGGAGCATCAGCACAAACTGTCCCGGCTTGATGCCATAGAGTGCCTGCGCCACCTGCGTGCGCTTAGGCTTGTCGTAGTTTTCCGTGCCTGCCACATAGATGGAATCCTTGCCCCGATGCAGCACGATGTGCTCATTCATCAGCAGTCGCCATCCGCAGGATCGCTCAAAGTTCTGCACCCTGAGCTCCATCTCCTTCTTGGCAAGCTGATCGTTGTCATCGATGTGCATATAATAGGTGTAATCGTGATTTCCCAACACACTCACCACGCCATCCTTGGCATTCAGCGAACTGAGCAATTCGTGATAAGGCGTTAATTCTGAAGGCTTTACATTCTGAATATCGCCCGTAAAGCAGATGAGATCGGCACGCTGGGCGTTGATGCTGTCGATGTCGCGCTGCGGCAAATCGCGTCGCCATCCGTAGAAGGACCCCAGGTGGATATCGCTGAAATGTACGATGCGGTAGCCATCAAACTCCTTCGGCAGATCTGGGACATAGACGGTGATATGCTTGACCTCAAACTGTCTGACGCCTTTGGTGAAGCCATAGATGAAGCTGAAGAATGCCACGACGGCAAGCACGCCACCCACCAGTTTGCCCCAGTTGCGTGAAGCATGCCGGCTTGGCGTATTGCGGTGGTGCTTGAATCGGCGTGAAAGGCGCATGCACTCCCAGCCTGCAAAGCTGCAGAGGGCGAAGACAAACTGCGGCACGGCAAGCACCGCCATCATCCCGAACCAGATGTCGATGAGCATCGGGTCGTCGGGCATGAAGTCGGCACCCAGCGCCAGATAGGAACTGTATCCTATCACGATGGCCACAGGCAACCAATATAAAATCTTTCTCCATCCCTTGCGCACGTGCAGATACTGCCTGTCTATCCAGAGATAAGGCAACACAGAGAACAGCACGATGGGAATTAGAATTCTTGCTATCATATCATTATGATTATATTATTATATCTTATCGTATTATCGTTTAATATGCCCAGCTATAAACTATAAATTATAAACTATAAACTGCCAAAAACCTTCTCATCAGTTCTACGGGCACGCCACGGCGGCGGGCGTAATCGCGAAGCTGGTCATCGCCTATCTTTCCCAATTCGAAGTAGTGCGACTTGGGATGTGCGAACATGAATCCCGAGACGCTGGCATGAGGCGTCATCATTCCGGTTTCGGTGAGTCGGATGCCTGCCTGCTTCATGTCGATGAGCTGGTCGATGAGGAAATTGGCACTGGTATCGGGCAGCGACGGATAGCCGATGGCTGGCCTGATGCCCTGGTATTCCTCGCGATGCTGCTGCTCGATGGTGAGGTTTTCATCGGGTGCATAGCCCCAATACGCTCTATCTTTTCTCACCTCTTCGTGGAGTTTCTCTGCCGTAGCCTCAGCGAGTCGGTCGGACAGGGTTTGTGCCATCATGTTGAGATAGTCGTCATGGCTATACTCGTCGATGATGGTTCCATCCACCGATGTGCAGAACACTCCTACCTGGTCTCTGATGCCCTGGGAAAGAGGACGGATGAAGTCGGCAAGGCAGAGATTGGGTTCGCCTGGTGCCGAAGGATGCTGCTGGCGAAGCATCGGGAAACGGAGTTTTTTTTCGGATAGGAAGAAGATCAAGTCATCCCCTTCGCTGCAGACTTCAAAGAGCCGGAATATGGCATGGGTATGGTATTTCTCCTCCCAGGAGGCAAGCATCTGCAATGCCTCCTGCTTCATCTTCTCCTTGTCTTCCCTAGGCTTTCCGCTCAATCCCCAGGCATGATAGAAATAGAGCCAGTTGATGTACGGGGTCAATTCTGATGTGTTATAAATCTTATTCATTAACTTCTGAAATTCAATTCCTCGCCACGATAGTCGGCATCAAAGGCTCCCTTATTATATATAAGGTGGCCGTTGCAGAAGGTCTGCTCCACCTGCCACTGGTATTCGTGTCCCTCCATCGGGCTCCACTGGCACTTGCTCTGAATCACCTCCTTGGTCACCTTCCATGGCGACTGCGGTCTAACGATGACGATATCTGCCTGGTATCCCTTGCGAAGGAATCCTCGCTGGCTTACCTGGAAGAGCTGGGCTGGCTGATGGGCCATCAACTCTACCATTCTTTCGATGGTGAGCACGCCTTCGTCCACCAGTTGGAGCATGGAAACGAGGGAGAACTGAACCATCGGCATGCCTGATGCTGCCTTGGCACACCCACCCTGCTTATCCTTCAACTCATGTGGGGCATGGTCGGTGCCGATGGTGGCAATGCGCCCGTCGTTCAGGGCACGGCGAAGGGCATCACGGTCGGCAAGCGTCTTGATGGCAGGATTGCACTTGATGAGTGCCTTCTTCGTAGCGTAATCGGCATCGGAGAAGACGAGATGGGCTATCACGGCTTCGCCTGTAATCTGAGAAAGATTAACGGAATGAGCGTTCTCTCTATCAAAGAGTTCCAGTTCCTTGGCGGTGGTAACGTGGGCGATGTGAAGGCGGGTACCAAACTGCTTGGCGAGTTGTACCGCCAGTTTGCTGCTCTCGTAGCATGCCTCCACGCTGCGAATCTCGGGATGGTGCTCCACGGCAGGGTCTTCGCCATACTTCGCCTTTGCCTCCGCCATATTGCGGTTGATGATGTCGGTATCCTCGCAATGGGTCATTACGGGCAGATCGAGCTGCTGGGCTGTGCTGAACACGCGCTGCAGCGACTCCATCTTATCTACCAGCATATTGCCGGTGCTGGAGCCCATGAAGAGCTTGATGCCCGGAACATGATGCACATCGAGCTGGGCAAAGGAATCCACATTGTCGTTGGTGGCTCCATAGAAGAAACTGTAGTTTACATGACTCTTCAGTGCACCCAGCTTTCGCTTCTCCTGCCACGCCTCAAGGGTGGTAGTCTGCGGCACCGTGTTCGGCATCTCGAAATAAGAGGTGACGCCACCATAGGCAGCCGCACGGCTCTCGCTCTCGATGTCCGCCTTGCGGGTTAATCCCGGCTCACGGAAGTGGACATGGTCATCTATCACTCCAGGCAAAACAAAACACCCCGAAGCATCCACTACTTCGTCGTAGATGCCACGGGGTGCCATGCCTTCATATATCTCTGAAATAACTTCACCATCAACAAGAAGATCGCCCTTGAAGGAGCGACCCTCGTTGACTATAGTTCCGTTTTGAATTAATACTTTAGACATAATATAATGTTATCTTTTATTTTGCAGCCGGAATCGTTGGCTTTGCTAAATCATTAGGAGTTGGAGTTGATACTGGTGCAGTTGCCGCACTAGGGTCGCCCTGAGGTGCTGCCATCTGCTCCATTTCCGGAGTCACGCCGCCTGTAGATTCATGCGTACCATTCATGATGGCCTGGTTTTCCTGCGCCTTCTGATAGTAATCCTTCACATAGGCATCGTTCTTGAAATGGTCGGTGGCCTTGCTCATGATGTCCTCAATCCATGGTGAAAGCATCGGATACTGATTGCCCATGGTGACGAGGAAGAAGACGCCCGGACCCAGCACGTTATCGAAATTATCGGTGACGAAGGATGTGATCAGCTTATCCTCCTGGTCAGAGAGTCGCATCGCCTCCTCGTTGAGTTTCGCCGTAACCACCTGCATATCGCTACCGTTCATGATAGCCTGGTCGTGCTTATGAACCAACTCACGCTGCTGATTCTGCAACTGCTGGTATTTCTTGAAGAAGCCGAAGAGCTTGTCGTTGAGCGGCGTGCCACTCACCACCTGCTGGGTATCATCAAGCTTCACCGTGATGCATCCGCTCTCCAGAACGAGTGGCAGCACGGGTTCATCATCCATGAAGATGTTGGCCATCTTGGCAGAATCCACACTTCCCTGGAAGTGGAACTGCCCATGGACTACATCACATGAATCAATTTTCTTAAATTCATTGTCTTTCAAGATTTGAAGATACAGCATACGACCATCTAAGGTGCTTACGTTAGAAGTACCTGAGATATCGTAACTGGCGGCGCATGATGTAAGCGCCATTAAGGTGATCAGTGCGTAAAATATCTTATTCATAAGCTTTGTAATTCACAATTCAGTGAACAAAAGTACAATCAATTATTGAAGTAGCGAAATAAATTCAAGCAATTTAATTGAATATTACATGTATTTATGTTTTATTTGCATTTTAGCTCGTGCGAAATGCGATGCGTGGTGTAGAGTTCGAGCAAGGCTGCTATGAGCAGGAACACCACCCACTTGTTGTAGAAATACGTGATATAGGTCTCCTGATTGGCGAACCAATGGCGGAAGAAGGCGTACACTGTATCTACCATCGAGATGCCCGACAGCACGAAGAAGATGTCGGCAATATACTGCATGCGCTTCAGACGGTGGATAACCTGCGAATTGCCCTCGTAGAACTGCATCGCCTGCACCAGGGAGAAAAGCACGGTGCCCAACAGGAACATCCAGCAGGTGTAAAGCAACATGTTAGGATAAATAAAACCAAATGCAAAGCAGCCCGCACCGACAACCATCAGTACGCCACCAAGCAGAAAAATAGCACTCTGTATCTTACTTAACTGTTTCATCGTTATGATATAAATAGGGTTTAACAATATTACTCAACACTCTCAGTCTGCGATTCGGCAGCATCATCCTGCGGCACCACCTCATCCGGCAGATCGGTGCTCAGCACGAAGATGTCTTCATCGTCCGACTTCATGAAGTAACGCTCACGGGCTATCTTGCCAAAGACATCGGGTCCCTGGCGCATCTCCTTGAGCTGACGGGAGTCTTTTTCATACTGTTCACGGTATTTTCCGATCTCTTCACGCAAAGTTGCAATCTGCAACTGATACTTGATGTGCTGGCGGATGCTGTTATCATCAACAACGCCCACAATCAAAACACCCGCTATAATGACTATAAGATACTTATAGTGAGCGAGATAGTTCCATACAATACTTAGTTTCTGACTCATTAATTTCTATAATTTGACTTTATTTGTCTGAATTTGTTTGCAAAGATAATATTTTTTTGTTATCTTTGCATCACAATTAAGAAAAAATAATGCAAGACAACAAAGTTTCAAGCAAAAAGTAATGGAAGAATACATCGTTTCTGCAAGAAAATACCGTCCGATGACCTTCGATTCGGTTGTTGGACAGAGTGCGTTGACCACCACTCTGAAGAACGCGGTGAAGAGCGGCAAGCTGGCGCACGCCTACCTCTTCTGCGGTCCTCGAGGCGTGGGCAAGACCACTTGTGCCCGCATCTTTGCCAAGGCAATCAACTGCGAGCATCCCCGCGAAGACGGCGAGGCATGCAACGAGTGCGAGAGCTGCAAGGCTTTCAACGAACAGCGTTCGTACAACATCTTTGAGCTGGACGCCGCCAGCAACAATGGCGTTGACCAGATCAAGACCCTGATGGAGCAGACCCGCATCCCGCCTCAAGTGGGTAAATACAAGGTGTTCATCATCGACGAGGTGCACATGCTGAGTGCCGCTGCCTTCAATGCCTTCCTCAAGACGCTGGAGGAACCGCCATCGCACGTAATCTTCATCCTCGCCACCACCGAGAAGCACAAGATTCTGCCTACCATCCTGAGCCGATGCCAGATTTACGACTTCGAGCGCATGACCGTGGCCAACACCATCGCCCACCTGAAGATGGTGGCTGAGAAGGAAGGCGTGAAATACGAGGATCAGGCGCTCGCTGTCATCGCCGAGAAAGCAGACGGCGGTATGCGCGATGCCCTCTCCATCTTCGACCAGGCGGCAAGCTTCTGCCAGGGCGACATTACCTATCAGAAGGTGATAGAAGACCTGAACGTGCTCGACAGCGACAACTACTTCAAGCTGGTAGACCTCGCCATAGAGAACAAGATAAGCCAGATGATGGTGGTGCTCGACGGCATCCTGAACAAGGGATTCGACGGCGGCAACATGATTCAGGGACTCGCCAAGCACGTGAGAAACGTGATGATGGCAAAAGACCCTCAGACCCTGCCCCTGCTGGAAGTAAGCGACGAGCAGAAGGCTAAGTATGCCGAACAGGCCAAGAAGGCGCCTACACCTTTCTTATATAAGGCACTGAAACTGATGAACGAATGCGATGTGCACTATCGCCAGAGTTCGAACAAGCGCCTGCTGGTGGAGCTTACCCTGATACAGATAGGACAGATTACACAACCGGAAGACCAGGACGTGCCTAGTGCGGGGCGTACGCCCCATAGACTAAAATCCCTGTTTCAGAAAATCATTGCCCAGCTTAAGCCTGCTGCTCAGGGTGCAGGTGCCGGGCAAGAGAGCGGAAGCACAGCCTCATCCCCAGAGGGAGAAGCTGCGACTGTCGCTGCGGCTACTGCTGCGCCAAAAGCAGCTACAAAAGCAGCTCCTGCGAAGAAGAAGATAAGCCAGGTGAAACTGAGCGGCATAGGCATGAGTTTTGCCAACCTGAAGAAAACGGAAGAGGCTAGCCGACGCACGTATAATCCTATCGACCAGTTGAAGGACGACCCGAACGCCCAGGCTGCCCATACAGATACGGCTACGGACATGGAGTTTACCCAGGAACAGGTGGAAGGACAATGGATAGGCATGTGTCTGAGAATGCAGAACGTGAAGGATTTCATTGGTCTTGCCAACCGCATGAAAGCGGTGGTTCCGAAGATTACACAATACCCGAACATTGAAGTGGTGGTAGACAACCAACTGCTGCTCAACGACATTCAGAGCATCAAGGGAAGAATACTGCAAACCTTCAAGATAGGACTGGGCAACCAATCTGTAACCATCGACTATCGACTGGCAGAAGCCAACGAGGTGACCAAGATTCTCTCGAAACGGGAATTGCTGGACAACCTGATGAAGGAGAACCCAGCCATCGCCAAACTCACCCAGGACCTGAAGCTAGTCATGGCATAAACCTATATTTTAAAGAAAACAATGGCAAGAAGATTAAGAAAGAAACGCATCGCTATCATCCTGATTACGTTCACCGCCCTTATCGGATGGACTACGCACAGCTGCGTATCCCGCTGTTCATCATCTGACGAGAAGGCTAAAGCGGATACCCTGCCCAAGGCGCACATCAACGACTCCATCTCGAACGCACTGACCGAGGGAAAGGAATACCACGAGATTGACTCCGTGGTAGAGAGATACCTGAAACGATGGGAAATAAACGGTGCCCAGCTCGTCATCACCCGCAACGACTCCCTACTCTACGCCCGCGGATTCGGCTGGGCTGACAAGGAAAAGGGCATCAAAATGGAACCAAACATGCTGATGCGATTTGCCTCGGTATCGAAGCTCATCACGGCTGTGGGCATCATGAAACTGCAGGAGATGAAAAAACTGAAGCTGAACGAGAAGGTGTTCGGACCGAAGGGAATCCTCAACGATACCACCTATAACAATGGCATCAAGGACCAGCGATATTACGACATCACTGTGGAGCAGCTGCTTCGCCATCAGGCGGGTTTCAACAACTACGCCGGCGACCCGGTATCCTCCACCCGATACATCATGATGCAAAACCGCCTCACTACTCCTCCCGACCACAAGACGCTGCTCAGGATTCTGCTGAAGCGCCATCTGGGTTATACGCCGGGTCAGGGCAAATGCTACAGCAACCTGGGCTACATGATTCTTTCGATGGTGATTGAGAAGAAGAGTGGCATGAAATATGAGAACTTCATGCAGAAGTATGTGCTCCAGCCTGCCGGATGCTACGACATGCACATCGCCGGCACTTACTTAAAGGACCGTCGCCCCAACGAGACGAAGTACTACATGCACCAGGGCAGCATCCCCGTGTATGAATACAACAACAGTGGACGACTGGTGGAGAAATGCTATGGTGACACCGACCTTCCACGCCTGTCGGGTGCAGGAGCCTGGTGTGGTTCGGCTGCCGAGCTGAGCCGTTTCATCGCCAGCATCGACGGTATGCCTCATGTGAAGGATATCCTGAGCAAGAAGAGCATCCAGTTTATGACAACCGAGCAGCCCGACCATCAGTATTCCATCGGCTGGAACTACACGCCTAAGAGCAATCGCCCATGGATTCGTACGGGTTCACTGGCCGGCACATCGGCTCTGGTTCTGAAGTATCCCGACGGTCAGTGCTGGATTCTCATCACGAACACATCCACCTGGAAGGGTCACGGTTTCTCAAACGACAGCATGGCTTTCTTTGAAAAACTGAGACAGAAATACATGCAGAGCATGCCAAAGAAGGATTTGTTCATCTAAGGGGAAGCTGATTCCTCATAAAGGATAGATTTATATAGCCTGAAGAGGAAATATAATTAGCCGTAAGGAGAAATATATTTAGCCTTAAGGGAAAATATATTTAGCCTTAAGGATAGATATTTTTAGCTTTGAATATAGATAAACATAGATGAAAAGAAACAAAATAAAAGTCCCTGGAGATGTTTCCATTCTCCAGGGACTTTTATTTTACTTTATTATTTTGTTTATATCGAAACGAAATATGCCTTTTAGAAAGTATACTTCAAACCAATCTGACCACGCCAGCGGCTGTAGTAATCGCTATAGCTCTTGTAAGCATAAGCACCGGTAAACTGGTAAACACCACCACCCTGATAGTTAACAGGAGAATAGTAGGTGCCGAAGCCATCACCATAGGTATGACCCCAATCCTTGTTCAAGAGGTTGCCCACGTTGAGGATATCGAAAGTCAACTCGATGGAGTTAATCTGACCAGCTACCTTGAAGCTGTACTTCTGACCGAAGTGAACATCGAAATGATGCTCGAATGGCAGGTTATCTGCATAACGCTCGTAGTACTCGCCACGGTGCTTGCTGAGGTAAGAATCCTCTGCAATCCACTTCTTCAACATCTCACGCTGCATCTCCTCGGTGAGCTTATCACCATGGTTATCGCCAAACATGCGCTTGGTGAAGGTATTGTTGTTATACTTGGTTTCCTCGAAACGCATCTTGTCAATCTGTGCATCGGTTGGGATGAAGAACAGGTCATTACCCTTGGAACCATCCTCGTTCACATCACCATAATAATAATAGGTGTAAGGTGAACCGCTCTTAGCCTGGTAGATGACACCCAGGGTTGTCTTCCACTGCTTCTGATGACCATAGTCGATGTGGTAGTAAGCAGATGCCTGGATGCGGTGAGGCACGTTGTAGGCAGAGTTACCCACCTCCAAGTCGTTGCAGTCGCGATGAGTATACTGGTAAGTCCATGAACTCTTAGCCACAGAAGAACCGCCATTGGCAGCACTGCGAGAGCGGGTCCAGGTGTAACTTGCCATCAGGTCGAGACCGAAGTCGAAATGCTTCTCTGCCTTCAGAGAGAGGTTGATGGTATGACCCTTCGATGTATTGCCCAGGGCATAGACTCCTGCAATAGGAGTACCCTTCACTACACTCTGATAGAGCGGACGGTTGTCCCACTCGTAACCATACTTCTGAGAGAAGGTTTCACCACTCTGCTCCTGAGCCAGGTTCTTATAGAGAATATCATTCAATGTCTTTGAGTAGATGGCCTCAGCGGTCCAGTCGATGCCCAACAGTTCAAAGTCGAAACCGAGGTTAAGACGGAGGTTCTGAGCAAACTTAAAGTTCTTGCTGCAAACGGCAACATCCTGGCTACCGGCGCTCACCTTCATCTTATCGGCATTGACATTCTGCTTGCTTGGATCGAGGATGAGCTCCAAGCCCTTGGTAGAAGAGTTGTTGCTGTCGTATGAAGAAAGCTGCAGACCTGTGCCTGAGAAGTTGTTGCTTACCCAAACGAATGGGATGCGGCCGGTGAAGACACCTGCACCACCACGGAGAATGAACTTACGGTCGTTGTTGATATCCCAACGGAATCCCACACGAGGAGAGAGCATTGGCGAGAACTTGAGCTTATCGTTGGTCTTCATGCCCCAACCCATCTTCTCTGACAAGGCGTTGAACTCGGCATTCTCCATCGGAGTATCGAAGAACACTGGAATATCCAGACGGAGACCATAGGTGAGAGTGAAATTGTTGCTGGCATTCCACTTATCCTGCGCATAGAATCCAAACTGGCCAGAAGAGAATTCTGATGCCCAGTTAGGGTCACCGGTTACACTTGTGTTAGCCTGTCCGTAACGATACTGGTTCATGTAAGCCTTGTTAGGATCCAGCTTATCATTCATATAGTCATCATAATAAGCCTTGAAGTTGTCGTATCCCTTGAAGGTATAAGAACCGAACTTATCAGAGATGAACATGTTCTTGAAATGGTAGAACTCGTTGTGGGTACCGAAGATGAAGGTATGGTTGCCACGGAGCCATGTCAGGTTGTCCTCAATGGTCCAGATATCCTGGTTCAGGTAGTTAGCCTGAGAGTTACGCTCTGTACCGATGTTCACCGTACCACTGCCCACGCCTGTGATGGAAATCATAGGGAGGTTGGCCTTGATATCACGGCTATCGCGTACTCTTACGAAGCTGACACGGGCCTCATTGCTCACGTTTGGAGAGATGCGGCTCTGAAGCTCAGCAATGAAAGAGTTGGTATTGCTCTTGAAAGGATAGCTGTAGGCATAAGTGTTCAGGCTGGAAGCACTGCCGCCACCACTCAGCTGTTCTGCCTTGACCAGACTCCAGCGGATGGCAAATTTGTTGAACTCGTTGATGTTCCAGTCGAGTTTCAAGCCCGCCTTATCGCTCTTGGTGTAGATATCCTGGTTGCTGAAGTAGTCATTGAATGCTACGCCCTGCTTCTCGGCCATCTTCTGCAACATATTCATGATGTCCTTAGCCTGCTCGGTATTCACCTTCGAGTTACCGGAATCCACGCCATAGAGGTTAGGATACTCCTTGTTGGTACGCTCGTAGTTGGCGAAGAAGAAGAGTTTGTTCTTGATGATAGGTCCACCCAGGGTGACACCCATATTATACTGAGTCTGCTTCTGATACTTAGGCGCATAACCCGTGCCATCCAGATAAGGATACTTGGTACCGATGAGGTCCTGGTTGTAGCCATAGTAGTAGGCAGAACCGTGGAACTTGTTGGTACCGCTCTTGGTGATGGCATTGATGGCACCACCGGTGAAACCGCTCTGTCGCACATCGAAAGGAGCCACAGATACCTGAATCTGCTCGATGGTCTCCATGGAAACAGGCTGAGTACCTGCCTGACCACCATTATTACCACTGGAAGCCAGACCGAACACGTCGTTGTTGGCCGCACCATCAATCATGAAGTTGTTGTATCGGTTGTTGGTACCGGCAAACGACATGTTACCCGAATTGGTAACCGTGAGCTGAGGGTTCAATCGAGCCACATCGGCAATACCGTGGGTGATACTAGGCATATTGTTGATCTGCTCGGCATTCATACTGGTGGCAGCACCTGTACGTGAAGCAGCGAGACCCGCCTTGCCAGCTACCACCACTTCCTGGAGCTGATGCGCATCCTCCTTCAAGGAGAAGGTGAGGTTGGTAGTTTCACCCAAGCTCAGGTTTACATTGTTGACACTCTTGTCCTTGTATCCGATGTAAGATACTTCAACCTTGTATGGTCCACCCGGACGCATACCCTGGATGGTGTAACGGCCATCGATATTCGTCACGGCACGATACACCGTACCTGAAGGCTGGTGAATGGCAGTAACGGTAGCACCGATGACACTCTCATCGTCTGATGTTACCTTACCGCTGATGCCTGATGTGGTAATCTGCGCCATCGCCGTAGAGACAACAAAGGCTAGCAAAACCACTAGTAAATGCAATCTTTTCTGCATAGAATTTCAGATAAATTGGTTAATAATAACAGGATTTTATCTTCCTAGAAGACTCACTTAATCCTTTTTATACTTCTTAGCTGCAAATTTAAACAAAATTTTTGAAATAACAAGGTTTTAGAGGAAGAAAATTCAATTAAGATTGGAAAAAGACCCCGAAATAGGTGTTTTGGGATATAAAATCTGGTAAACTGTGTCAAAGCATACAGATAGCAGAAAAGTAAAGGCTGAAAGAAAAAAGTACTGAAAGAAAAATACTGAAAGAAAAAAAGATGCACTCCCCTATCTGCTAGAGAAGTGCATCCATTTATTTTATGGCTTATCTATTCTGTGCCACTCCTATCCATTAGTTGAAGATATAACGGATAGAGAACTGGATAGAATAGGTAGAGTTGAAGCTTGTGTTGTTGGTGTATGTCTTAGACAATACTTCCTTACCATTCTTCTGGAACTGGAATGAACCAGGATTACCATTCTTGCCAGCTGTATATTTCAACAACTTGGTGTTGTTAACAGTCTTGTAGAGACCCCAGCTGTTGTTCAACAAGTTAGCCAAGTTCTTGATATCTACACCAAACTGGAGAGTATTCTTCTGACCAGCTACGTTGAGATAGAAGTTCTGGTTGAACTTGAAGTCCAACTGATGATGCCAAGGCATCACAGCACCACCACGCTCAGCATACTCACCCTTGTGATTCTTCAGGTAATCATCCTGGTTGATGTAAGCCCAGAAGTCATCCTTCTGCTGCTCAGCAGTATATTTACCATTGTCCTTGAAGTTCCACTTATCCAAAGCCTCGCGAGAAGCTGGGATGTAAACCAAACCGTTAGAACCGTAGTCGTTAACTACATTGCCAGTCAACTGGTAAGTGTAACGTGTGCAGCTGTAACCATCAGCATAACCCATGTTCATACCCTCGTAAATCAAACCAACCTCAGAACCGAAGTTCTTGCCGTAGTCCTTCTTGTAAGAAGCAGAGATGAGCAAGCGGTTAGGAGCCACGTAGGTACCATAACCCAACTCCTTATCGTTGTTACCGTTTACAGAGTAACGGTTGTTGTAGTAGGCAGAAGAAACCTGGTCGCCAACACCATCACCATAAGACTTAGCCTTAGAATAGGTGTAAGAAGCAGAGAGGTTCAAACCGAAGTCGAACTTCTTAGCCAAAGACGCTGTGACTGAGTAGTAGTATGCCTTATGACCAGCATTTGTAATCATGTAAGGGTTGATAGATGAGTTGCGTGAATACTTCTTACGCTTGTCACCAGGAGCCAACTCTATGTATGAATTACCATCCCAGTAGCGGTCGAGGTTGATAACAGTAGCTGGATTGAACTCACGGCTATAGATACCCTCCAGAGAGAAGTCAATATCGTAAGGCAACTTGGCATCCAATGCCAGAGAAGTCTTCCAGGTAGCGTTCATCTTCAAGTCCTTGTCGATGATGGTAGGAGTAGAAGGAGCTGCAGCATCCTCACGGTTTACAGCCAGACCCTGCTGCTTCAATACATTTACCTGCTCATCACGGCTCTGATAGAACTTATCCATCAAATATTTAGCACCCTTGTCGGATGGAGTATTATAATAATAGGTGTACTGACCGCAACCAGCGTTACCTACAGCAGATACGAGCCATACGAATGGCAGACGACCTACGAAATAACCTGTACCACCACGGAGCACCAGCTTGTGATTGCCGAGGATATCCCAGTTGAAACCTACACGAGGAGAAACTGTCAATGGAGCATCAGGAAGCTGATCGGTAGTGTACTGAGACTCTACACCAGCATCGTTCTTCCACTTCATGGCTGCAAAAGCCTTGTTGTAGTTGTTCTCCAACTCTGGATAGATAGGCAACTCGAAACGCAAACCTGCGGTGAGGCGGAAACGATCAGAGAAGTTTACCTGATCCTGAACGTAAGCAGAGAACTGGTTGTACTTCATGGTAGCGTTAAACTGGCTTGAACCGTCCATTGGGAAGGTAACACCATAGCTTCTAGGAGCCTTACCGTTCATGAAGTCGTCCATAGACTCGAACACATAGTAACCTGCAGAAGCAGCACCGAAGCCGTTGGTAGCCTCGTTGGTCTCAAACTGAAGACCAGCGGTGAAGTTCTGGATACCCATGGCCCATGAAGCCTCATCAGTAGCAACGAAAGTCTTCACCTGGCGGAGGTTACCCTGAGTAAACGGATCAGGACCGAAGCCCATGTAGTAAGAACCATTCTTCAGGATATCTACTGTTGGGAACATACCGCCCACATAAGTACGTGGCTCATCCTGATAAGAGTAAGTAGCACGGAGAACATTGTTTACACCACCCCACTTAGAGTTCCACTCAGCAGCGAAAGAGGTAAAGTTCTTCTCCTGATAGTAGCGTGCACTCTCAAAGTAGAGACCAGCGTTAGCTGTACGACCAGACTGAGACTTACCACCCGTAGCATCCTCACCACCAGGATAGATGACAGAATCCTTGAATGGAGTGGTTGAGCTAGATGGATTTGAAGAATCCTTATCGTGGCTCTTAGAGAAACGGATGTTCAGCTTGTTGTTCTCGTTGATGTTCCAGTCGATACGAGCCAGGAACTTGTATGAAGGAGTATCGAGAGAATATCCCTGATAACGACCTGGGTTGTAACCATAGGTCTTGTTGAGGAAGCTGAGCATATTGTCCATATCGCTCTGCAATGGGCGGTGAACGGTACCAGATGCTGGAGACCACTTATCGCTTTCGCTGAGACGAGCTGTACCAGAAGGACCAGCAGAGATGTTGCTCTGATATTCACCGTTGGCGAAGAAGAACAACTTATCCTTGATGATAGGACCACCGAAGCTGGCACCCCATGTAGTAGAATGAGACTGGAGACGGTTCAACTCGTAATCGCCCACCTTGTTACCACGCAAGTGAGAGTTGGTAGTGTACATATAAGCTGTACCCTTGAAATCATTGGTACCGCTCTTGGTTACGGCGCTGATAGCACCACCTGTAAATCCACTCAAACGAACATCGTATGGAGATGAAGATACTGAAATCTGATCCAAAGCATCGAGTGAAATTGGTGATCCGTTACCTGGCAGGTTACCACCAATACCGAAGGCGTTGTTGAACGCAGCACCATCCACAGTAACGTAAGACTGACGGTAGTTACCACCACCTACAGCAAAACCGCTACCTACGTTGGCACCCTGAGGAGTCAACTTCAAGAGGTCGTTCATGCTACGAGATACGGTAGGAACAGCCTCAATCTGGTCGGCATTAATACTTGTTGTAGCACCAGCACGGTCGGTGCGCATGTTGTTGTTGCGATCAGCCACAACCACTACGTCTTCCAACTGAGCAGCATCCTCAGCCAAAGTCTCGTTCAAGACTGTGTTCTGACCAAGAGAAAGAGAAATGCCCTTTACCTGCTTGTTCTTGTAACCCACGTAGGTTACTTCCAGAACATAAGGTCCACCCGGGCGCATACCCTGAATAGAATAACGACCATCCATGTTGGTCACTGCACGATAGACTGTACCAGAAGGTTGGTGAACAGCCTTGATTGTTGCGCCAATGACATCTTCGCCATTAGCTGTAATTTTACCACTAACGCTAGATGTTGTTATCTGCGCCATTGCTGTGGTTACCATAAAGGCCAGCAAAGCCACTAATAAATGCAATCTTTTCTGCATACCTTTTATTATAAAAATTTAATTAATTGTTTGGGAAATATTCCCTCTTATATCGTTATCGAGTGCAAAATTAAACAAAAAATCCAATATAAGTGTTACAAAAGGGTGAATTTTATGCTTTTAAACATAAAAAAAAATCTGCGTTAAGCAAATAACGCAGATTTTCTTTAAATTATTATTTATTTATGGATTTTGCTTATAATATTTTTCACTCCTTTCTCTGCCAGATGCTCATCACCTTGCGGCGGATGGCAACGATGTTTAGGATGGAGACTATCAGGAACAGAACCAAGCCCAGGCAGATGGCTGGGAGCATCGTTCCCTCGTTGAGATCAGGGAAGATGGCTTCGATGAAGTCCATGTAGTAGCCACGAACGAAGAAGAGGATGACCCATGCAATGATGAGAACCACTACATTCAGCGAGATGGTGAGTACCTGGTATGGTTTCGCCACATCGTTAGGACTATAACCTATCAGCAGCAGATTCTCCAACTTGGATGAGTTCTTCTGTACCAGCAGATAGATGCTGAGCATCAGAATATAGAAGCTCAGGATAGAAATCACCAGTCCGATTATCATTACCAGTGACACCATCATGCGCAGGAAATAGGTGGTCTTCTCGGCATCCAGCTTGTCAGTCTCCACCTCGTAGCCGTTGTCATCCAAATATTTGGTGATGCTCTCGTCGCCCGGATTTCCTACTTCCACAATCAGGCGGTTAGGGTCGCTTTTCTGATTAGGCGCGAACTCCTGGTTGCTCCAATCCATGAACGCCTGTGGCACGAGGATGGTGTTGAGGCGTGAAGAGAAACCGATTACCTTTCCTCTGAACTGCTCCTTCTTGCCGCCCGCCTGAATCTGGATGTTGAAATCAATCATTCCCATCAGACCATCGCTTATCTTTGGCAGCGAGTGACTCTGGGCAAATCCGAAGTTATACATATTAATATAGGTACGCGGAAGGATGATAGGCACTTCCTTGGAACCTGGAGTATATTTCCAGTCCTTGAGCGGCACATCCACGAAACCATCGGGAACACTCTCGAAGAAGAGTTCGCTGTTGAGTACATTCACGCCATTTACGCCCATCTGGGCATCTACCTTGTATTCGGTGGAGGTAAACTTGCCCACCTTCTTCACGAACTTCTGATCACCTACATCATCTATCTCGGCACCCGAGAAGGTATTTGAACGACCGCTGATGGTATTCCCCATACCTATCTTCTTGCTCATGATGAGATAGTCGGCTTTCATAAAACTGTCTTCCTGGGTGAAGACAGGCAGCACATCCTTATAAAACTGGAAGCCGAAAAGGACGATGAGCATACCGAAGAGATTGGCAAAGGCAAAGCCGGCAAACTGGGGTATGCTGATATGCTGACGAAGTAATTTCCAAACCAGATTCATAATATACTGTATTTACTAGCGTTTTAACGTTTCTCTCAAAACAATCTATAAACTTATTTTGGAATTTAAATTTACGAACAAACTTTATGCTCTTTATTATCTCACAATCTCAGGATGCTCTTCTAAGTACATATCACGCAAAGGAAGGCTAAGTACAGAACAAGCCTCATCCATTGTTACCTCATGTTCTTTGCCATCAGGCAAAGTTATGGTAGGATAATTGTAGAGGAAGCTCTTTATCTCTATAAAGGCATCATTGTTCACATTCATAAGACAAGCCAAATAGCACAAGCCTTCAACATCGTAGGCAGTTTTTGGCTTGTTCTTGTCAACGTAAGCAAACAACAAAGCCTTATTCTTTTCCAAAAACTCTTTTCCGTGCATATCATCAAATATTTTCTGGCCGGTTTCATTCAAGGCTCTAGGCGAATGCTTTCCAGAAAAGACCACCTCGAAGTCCTTAAACTTCGCCATAAGCAAAGTCTTAACTGAGTTCATATCCAACTTCAAGTCCTCCACATCTTTAGATAAATCATCTAGTTTCTTGTCATGTACATTCACACGCTGGATGAAACGTCCAAACCATACAAGCATTGATAACAAAGTTACCAATCCTACCAAAATACTAATTACTATTCCAATATTCTCCATATATCAATCTCCTATTTTAATACTATATTTCTTATAACATATTATTTTGGCGTAGCCAATTCTTTCCATTAGACGTTGCACAAAATATCAGAAATGCCACACAAGGGATTCCTACCATAGCTAAAAAAATCAATGTTCCCATATTCATATCTCCTATTTTTTTGCAAATTTACGAATTATTTTTCTTTTCCACACCATCCACACAAAGTTTTTCCTTGGTCGATGGCATTTGATTCATCTGTTCTTGTTATCTTGCCTGTAGTTCTCTTAAGAGCTGGGCAATTTCTGTCCTTGTGGTATCGCTTGGAACCAGGGCTATCTGATACATATACGTTGCCTTCTACTGTTACCTCAGTTTGGAAGCCATCAGCCTCAGCATTACTAGAAGAGGAAGACAACTTACCTATTGCAAAGCCAAGCATCAAGAAACCTATGCAGAAGGTCACTAGACCAAAGCAAAAGAACTTCTTTGATAGCCTCAACTTTCTGTCTAAGTCCTTTTGTGAGCCTTTGCCATTTGTGATACTTTCACCTATTGTATTATACACCGGGCCATTATTGGAGTACTTTTCGAACTCTTCCCTAGAAAATCCCATATACTTGCATATTAATTTAATTAATCATGAAATCTAGATAGTTCATTAATATCAGAAAAAGAAAGAAACACTAAATAAGGAAATACTTTCATTCTTCGTTTCATCAAAAAATAGTTCTCTGTCATATAGAATATTCTTTCCTCATCAACACTCGCATTGGGAACATCTACGATTTGGCTCTTTTTATATTTTAAAGCATCAAAGGCAACCATAGAAAGTTCATCGTATGCCTGTTTTGATTCAGACTCAGATTTTGCATAAGAACAAAGCATAAGTGTTGTTATTTTCTCTCCTTTAGCTAGTTCAAACTGCAAGTAATACTTAAGAATACCAAGATCCTGTATAGGATTCTGGATCTTGAAAGTAATATCACCTGATATTTGTCCCATATCTTTGGAATACGGAGATTCTAAATCCTCTAATTTTGAAATTACATCTTTATACTCCATTCCTAAGGTAAATCCTAACACGGAAACTTTATCTGAAAAATCAATGCTCATAATTCTTTTTATTTAAATAAACCAACTTTAACCCACAGCCTTCTTAGCTGGAAGGCCTTGAAGCTCTCTAAGCACCTTGTTCTCTGCCTTAAGTTCTATAATCTGTTTTTCTAACTCTAACAAAGAACTATCAGAATCATTATGAGCCTCAGCTGTAGAGGTTGCACCATTAATTAACTCTACTGGCTTCACATCAAGAGCCTCCGCTATTCTCTCAACCAGCCCAAGGGTCAAATCATTTCCTCCCATTATAGCCTCTACCTCCGAGCGAGATATACCAAGCATAGAAGCAAGTTTTATTTCCCCTATGCCTTTTTCTTTTAAAATAGCTTTTAACTTTAAGATATTCAGCAATGAGGTTTTGGTTTCCTCTACAGAAGAAGAAAACAACTTAAAGAAATCATAATCAAGAGCATTACATATCTCAACCAACTTATCAGAGTCGATTGAAGACTTGGATAGAACACGATTGACATTTTGATTGGGAATGCCGATTCTACGCCCAAATTCCGACTTAGTAATACCTAACTCATTGATTCTTTGCTCAATAGCTAGACCAACATTAATAATTCTGTTCATAATATCAATCAATTTTAATTGTTAATATCAATCAATATAGCTTATTACTTCTTAAATAATCAATCATGTTTGATTATCTTCAAGCTAAAATGATTATCTTTGCACCGTAAAGTTAGTAAATAAATAAATAAGTACCAAATAAAATTGAAGAAAAATGAAGAAAGATAGCAAAAAATCTCACGATGCACCATTAAGGCTGTTCGTCTGTCCTTTTCACACTGCGCTTACAGCAGGATGGAAAGACCGTGAAGGAAACCTACATGACGGTCAACCTATATGGCATGGAATAGCGGTCAGAATGGGTAGAGACGATGAGGAATACATCAACCTAGCCAAAGTCTGGCACCAAGGAAAAGACCTTCCCAAAAGCTACGATGATTGTATCATTGACTTCGGAGATTCCTCTTATGATGTCGGGCATATCACAGAAGAACCTGATGGGTTTTATGGATGGCGTACCGATTGGGGACTTTATACATTCGAAGAAATAGTTCAATGGGCATACCTCAAAGATATTGTTCCTATCAAATTAAAGAAAGGAGGCAAATAATGGAAAAGAACGAAAATGACAATTTAGTAGCTCACTTCCATTCTCTGTGTGAAGAAAAGAAGTTGAAGGATGAGATTGCCAAGCAGCAGAAGAGACTCTGGCTCAGAACTAAGATTCATGAGATTATTGGAATGCCAGAAAAAAGCACCTTCGAGGAAATCTTTAATTGGATATACCAGGCATCTATCTACGAGTGGGAAGGCATGTTGTATTGCTTCAAGTATGCTGCAAAATCAAGAATCCATTGGGAGGAATACGATGAAGCCTTGAAAGATGCCAAGGAACTTTACTCAGTCCTCAAATAGAAACAAAAGAAAGGAAACAAGACAATGCAAAAGATAATGTTCAATGACCAGTACGGTCTCACCCAAGCAGTTCTCAATGGTCGCAAGACCCAGACCCGAAGAATCGCCTACGAAGAACCTTTCAGGCGAAACTTCAACTGCGGTTTCTGCATGGAAGGAAAAGACAAGGGCAAGCTCACCATCAACGATGGAAATGAGATTGTGGCGAAGTCACATTATAAAATAGGTGAAGTCTTGGCAGTCGCACAAAGATATGAGGACATACCAATGGAACCATCCATTAGGACAATTCTATGCAAACATCCAGGATGGAACAACAAAATGTTCGTCACCGCAAAAACGATGCCACACCAAATCAAGATTATCAACATCCGTGTAGAGCGACTACAGTCCATCAGAACCGAAGACTGCATGAAGGAGGGAATCTTCCTTAGCCACATTGAAGGCATTGACGATGCTTATTCATACGATGCCACAAATGATAGTTTTGAGAAGAAATGGTGGTACAGAACTCCTATCGAAGCATATAAGATGCTCAGCTGTAAGCTCCACCTCCATTGGGGCAACAACCCTCTCGTCTTCGTTTACGATTTCGAACTAGTTAAATAATAATTCATCATCAATATGAAAGAAGAAACATTACCACTCAGACCTCAGATTAGGGAACTGGCGTTAGGTCAAGCCATCGACTTCCCTATCAAGAGAATGCTATCGGTCAAGAGTAGTTGCACTGACCTCGGTGCCATCTACAGCCGAAAGTTCAAGACCAAGCTCAACCGTGAGCAAGGAGTCATCACAGTTACAAGAATCAAATAAAACAAAATAGTCATGAACCAAACAGTACAAATCCAGTTTGCTGACAAGATGGTCTCATTCGACACATTCCTATCAGCCATACGCAATGTAGTCCAGGAAGAAATTTCCAAGGCTGTAGGCAAGCGACCATTCATCACCCAAGCCAAGGCATTCGATACCTTCGGCAGACGCAATGTAGAGCGATGGGTGAAGGAAGGCAAGGTCAAGGTCTTCGGGCGTGGCAAGAACGGCAAGATTACTCGCTACGAATACCGACTGTCCGAGCTGGAAGCCTGTGCCTGTAAAGTTCAAGACTATCTACATCCCACATAGGTAATTTTACTTTTAGAGAATAGACATAAGCTAACATTGCAAACAAGAAAAGCTCGCTGTGAAGCGAAACTTATCGTTGAAACATTCAAAAGGTGTCTGGGCAAATATCCCTGCGAGAACAGTTCTTCATCATTAAAAATCTGATAAGTACAAATCCACTCAGGCACCTTTCTTTACACGGTCGGCATTGCAATCTTGCATGTAGCCTAGCCCATCGGGGGCGATGTTCATAACAAACGATTGATTGTTTAAATGCTTTTTTACTAGGTTCACCATGATTTCTGCGAAAAAGAACTAAGCAGATAGGCACAAGGGTTCGACTCCCTAACCGACCACCATTACAAACAATATAAAACGATAAAGTTATGAAAACAATTAAGATTATCTTCTGCATTGCCATCTGGCTAGTCCTTGGATGGCTCTGCCTCAGTAAAATCTCACAGGGCATCCACGATGAGAATCTGATTTCTCAGATGCCACAGTGTACATACGATGAGATAGTCGATACGCTCACCTCTCGTAATGGCTTCCAGCCTACAGAGCATCAGATAGTAACCTACTATTATGAGCGATTCAAGAAGTAAGAGCACCTATGCAGCTCGCAAGTGCCTCCTCTGCCCAAATGGGCGCAACTACATCAATGGCAAGTATTGCCTTAAATATAAAAGGTACGTGCAGCATCAGGAGAAACTTCCATGTGAATAACTATTTAAACTAAATAATATGGAACAGAATAACAAGAATAAGGAGCAGACATCATTCAAGATATTCGATAAGGTTCTTGTGCGTAACAGCGATGAACATAAATGGAGACCAGCAATCTTCGCACGAACACGTATAGATGAATCCCCATACAAATACAACGCTTTGCTATTATGCACCGGGCACGTAGGTGACTTTATCCAATGCATCCCATACAAAGGAAATGAGAATATGGCATTCACCACAGCCCCATTTTAGGTAAACAGATATGAATCACGCTAGTTTATTCAGCGGAATCGGTGGCGCAGAGGTCGCTGCATCCATGATGGGATGGCAGAACCTTTTCCATTGCGAGATACAGGAGTTTCCTCGCAAGGTGCTCGACTACTGGTTTCCTAATTCAGAAAGTTATGAAGACATTACCAAAACAGACTTCACAAAGTGGCACGGCAAAGTCGATGTTCTCACAGGAGGATTCCCCTGCCAACCTTTCTCCCTCGCTGGCAGAAGAAAGGGAGCGGACGATAACCGCTACCTCTGGCCACAGATGCTTCGAGCGATACGGCAGATACACCCCACTTGGGTCGTTGGTGAAAACGTTAATGGAATCAAGACGATGGTGGAGTCCTGCCAAGTCACTCAGATGGGACGCACAGACTATCTTTTCGAAGAGAATCACCTATACCGAGAGGAAAGCCGATTCACCCTCGACAAAATCTGTGCAGACCTCGAAGCCGAAGGATATTCCGTCCAACCGATTGTTATTCCAGCTTGTGCCATCGGAGCACCGCACAGAAGAGACCGAGTCTGGATTATTGCCCACCGTTCAGACCCAAGGGCTGAAACAGTGCAACAAGAAGGGCAAGACGGAATTTGTTCCGCTAGACCTTCTCCCCACACCCAATGCGATGGACATAGCCCACAAGGACATGGAAATCAACGAGCGAGGGAGAAGAAATCCGAAGAAAGGCAAGACAGACCACAGCCTAGGTCTAGAAGACATGGCAGTGGCAAAGCTCCTTCCTACACCAGTGGCAAGCGACATGGGAGGTGGTCGAACAAACAAGAGTCTTTCACCGAATGCAGCAGAACGCCCAACCTTGGCACTCGCCGCTCGAAAAGGCTTGCTTCCCACACCTTGCAGCATAGAAGCCACCAAGTTCACCAAGACCATCAATCCCAATTCCCAGATGGGGCAAGGGCTAACAGCCTTAGCGGTCAATGGTCTTCTTCCCACTCCTACGGCAATGGAAGTAAAACACTCCAACCGGGTGAAGGGACTGAAAGAACAGGGTGTAAAAGGGATGTACAGCCGAAAGAACGGAGCACTTCGCCCGAATGGGCTGACCGACTTTCTGGATTTCCACTATCTCCTCACGCCAATGGCTGCGGATGGGATGAGGGCGAACATGAATATGCAAGCTCTCAAAAACCACAACAAGGAGAAAGCCAATCTATCGGAGCAGATTGCCCACAAAGTAGGTGGCGGAACTTCCCAACTCAATCCCCTGTTTGTAGAGGAAATGATGGGATTCCCTTTGAAGTGGACAGCCTTACCATTTCTTTCCCCAAGTGGCGACAAGAATCCATAAAGGCTTACGGCAATGCCTGGGTGCCACAAGTGGCATACGAGATATTCCGTGCCATCGAGGCAGAAGAAAACAAATAAATGATAGATTCGTAAATTCTACATTCCAAATAAAAGAAGAATAAATGAAAACAGATGGCTACATATTTACTCCAGAGCTGTTGCAGTGGCGTTACTTCCATCGTCCTGTGGTCGTTCAGGTGCTCATCCATGTGCTCCTCTCCTCCGCTCACAACGAGGCTTCCGCTGCCACCCTCTCCTATCGTGATTTGGCTCTACAGCTCCATACCACGGTCAAGACCATCCGTGTCGCCATCGATGTGCTCATAGCCGAGAAAATCATCACCAAGTGCTCTGCTCCAAGAGCCTCAACTAAACTCTACGTTAACAGTTCTCACCCCCTATCCCACTGCATCATACCGTGGCAAAGAGACCAAGGGGCACAGGTTACGGCACACTTCGGGGCACAGATTGGGGCACAATCTAGGGCACAGATTCAATCTTCCGAAGTTCCTTTAAATAATGGCGATTCCGAAGATTCTGAAACTAGCAAGGGCACAGATAAGGGCACAGATAAGGGCACGAATAGGGCACAATCTAGGGCACAGACAAAACAAGGGGCACAGCCAAGGGCACAATCTGGGGCACAGATTTCACACACTGAAACCCCTTTAAATAAAGGTGATTCCGAAGATTTAGAGATAGTCAAGGGCACAGATAAGGACATAGCAAAGGGCACAGAAGTAAGAGAAAAGAAACAAATAAAAGAAAATCTTTCCCCTAAAACCCCTATAAAAGAAAACAAACAAAGAAAAGAGAAAGCCCACCCCCAAACACAAAAAAAAGAAAAAGAAAAAAAGTCGGGGGATGCTGAAACTCAATTCTCGGAAGTGTTAAGGCTCTTCAATCGCCTCTTCCTGGGCACGCAGGTAAAGCCAATCTCGAAGATGACTCCCGACCGCAAGAAGCTAGTCGCCAAGTTTATCTCAGACTACTCCTTCGAGGACATTGAGCCGATGCTTCGCAAGGCACTCGATTCCGACCTTCTATCCGGGCGCAAGGATGGTGGATGCTATATCTCCTTCAACTGGCTCTTCAATCCAAAGAACTACGAGCCTCTGATGGAAGGAACGTTCGACAACCCTACGATTGCAGCCTCAGCTGAAAAGAAGCCTTCCAAGCCTCAGCAGAAGAAGACACCTAGCCCACCATCATCTGATGGCAGTCTGTCAATAGGCGAACGCTGGAAACTTGCCCAACAGTCTCAGCAGTCAGCAGAAGCCTACAGAGACAAGGTTAATCGTTCCATCATCTTGGGGCATATCGACAACCTCAAAAAGCATCCGCAAGACAAACAAGCCTTGCAGTCGCTCGAAAGATTCTATCGGGACGGAACTATTCAGCGTCTTGGCATCGACTGGACCCCACCTGTGGAAGAGGAAACGAAAAACCTCCTCGACTTGGACGATAAGACACAAAACTATCTCCAGTCCCTCCTCAGCGACTAAGTGCAAACATAAAGTGACAATTCAAAAATTCTAAGAGTTATGGACAAACAAGAATTAATAGACCGTCTCAACGGCAATTATCCCGAGTACACGCAAAAGCCTCAGCACAAGAAGGTGCAGCGTGAAGGTCAGTTGCAGATAGCCTGTGTACGATGGTTTCGACTACAGTACCCAGCTTTCTCCACACTCCTCTTCCATCCCAAGAACGAGGCAGACGGTGCTACCAGTGGCAAGAAGCTAGCCATCAATGCAGCATCGGGCGTGGTCCCAGGCGTTCCCGACCTCATCCTTGCTCTTCCTTCCATGAAGGATGGCAATAGAGGCATCATCTACGAGAACCCAGAAGTTTACTTCGGCTTGGGCATCGAATTGAAGTATGGCAAGACCAACAACCAGTCGGCCAACCAGAAACGCTTCCAGGGCTATTGGCAGTGCGCCGGCTACAAGTACGCCCTCTGTCGTTCTCTCGAAGATTTCATCGAAGTGGTCAAGGCTTACATGAAAGCAGCCGAAGTTTACGCCTTCGAGAAAGTTCGCTCCTATCACCTCAAAAATGATGATACTGAGCACAACAAGCAGGTATTAAACAAAATCATTAAAAACAAGAAGTAATATGGAAATCGGATTTATCATCATCATGCTGTGCCTTGTAATGATGGCCAGCACATTCATCTATCTAGTTTACCACCATGGCCATCGCTCCTGTAAGGGTTGCAAGTTCTTCCGTCCTACGGAAAACAGTAAGTATAGCGGAACATGCAACGGCTTCGGTCATCATCGCTTCCACTGGGAATGCTGTGGAGAATGGAAACGTAAAGCAACCAACCAAGAGGATGAACTTTAAAATCATGCATCTATGGGCAATTACATCAAACAAAACCTGATGCAGCCAACACCATCAGTTGCTAATCAGGAGAAAATGAGAATGTGCAAGTTCTGTGTACATAGCCACATCAGCGCCCTCGGCTACAACCATTGCTGGAAGTCAGATAGTGTTACGTATAATGGAGATTCGCCTACAGGCATCTGCTGTGCATTCAGAGATAATCGGATTTGGAAACCTTATTATTTCTCTGGTCTCATGTCACACTACAGGGGAAACATCTGTTTGGCAAGACCAGTGTATAACTCTCCCAAAAAGGGCAAGAGCCGTATTTTTAAATACGAAGTCATCGACCCGATAGCCTCAACAATAGCAACCCTATTGCCCAAGGAGTTCGCCAAGGAATACATTCCAGCCACTCCTGGCTCCAAACCTCCACATACGATGAAGGAGTATGAGAAATTTGACACTTATTGCTTCGGTGGCTACGACCCACAGCTAACCGAGAACCAAGAGGCAAGAAATTACAATGAAGCTCACTGGCAGCAAATCCTAGCCCAGGAAGCTATCGAAGAACAATTAAAAGGGTAAAAGCCCCCGTTCCCAGCGATTCTATCGCTGGTCCCATAATATAACAAAGTAAAAATATTAAGAAATGGAAAAAACAATTTATATTCCAGGTGATTTGGTTATGACCAACGGCATTCCTATCGGAACCAAAGAGGGCATTGTTTATCAGGTCACAGAAAGTAATGCTGATAAATATGCAAAAGTGAAAGATGGAAATGCATTCACAGAACTGAAAGGTTCCGTCACTCTTTCCAACTTAAAAGGAAAAACCATTAAAGATGATGGATTCCTGTTTTGTGACAGTGGCGCATGGGTGAAGGATATTGTTCCCATCCCTCTTACTCCTTCCATACTAGAAAAGAACGGCTATAAGCAAATAGTCAATCATAGCTATATTTACCAACATATAGAAAATGACTGCTATGAAATATGGAAAAATGTGAAGAATTGGACTATGTATTGGAGAGGTGTAAACCTATGCAGTTTCAAATATTTGCATGAGTTACAACATATCCTCTTATTCCTTGGTCTAAATTCAGAAATGGAGGTGTAGCGTATGAAGATTCATTTATGGAAATCCTCATCTTGTTGCGCAGCAGATGAGCATGAAACAGGATGTTATCCTCGTTCTTCATTCAAGCCGAAGCCTGAGCTTCCGGCTGGAACAATACTCACTGTCAAGGAGAAATGGCAAAACTTCTACGGAGTATACTACCGCTGCTATCTCCCAGACGAAATGAAGGACAAAGGATATTCCATCCCTTACTACGACATCCCTGCCGACATAGCAGAAGTAATAGAACTATAATTATTTTAAATATTTACAATTATGGAAGTAACAATAACATTAACTATTTGCCTGAGCCTGGTCTTTGTAATCACGCTTGGCATCGTCTCTTACACGCTAAGAGACGAAAACTTCAAGGTCCGCTTTGATGACAGAAACAAGCGTATGATGCGAATTATCGCAGAGCAGCGTGATGAACTTATCTCATACAGAGAGGCTATCAAGAAAAATGATGCCAATCTAGAAAAATCTCTAGAGGTATTAGCTTCTGCTTCCGATGTTATCAACACCAGAATATCTCGGTTGAAAGATACGGAAGAACTTTTAGCAATGGTCAAGGTCGAACTTGGAGAATTGAATTTGGGAACAGATAAGGCTTCTAAGAAAATGGATGAAGCTATTCGGTCATTCACTTCATGCGTAAAGAAAATTGAGAATAATAATGAGGTATCATTCAAACACTTTGAACAATATCTTGTCAATCGTCCATCATATCTCTCCCCAGACGAGAAGAAGCATTTCAAGAAATATATGCTATCATGTGCAAGAGGCTATACATATATTAGCAATATGCCAAACAAAATGGACTTAAATTTTGTCCGTCTTGAAGATGTAGTAAAAGCACTTGAATATATAGGAAAAGGCGAATGGGATTCACAATACTGTTTAATCCCTGCCGAAGAAGATTTAGCCAATGGACAGAATACAGAACGAAATCAGTAAGCTTCGTCATGAGCAGCATTTGAGTGAAAGACTGCAAGCTGCCCAACTTCGACAGATAAAGCGTGAGCACGATGGCCTCCACAAGTGGATAACCATCACCCCACGCCTCAAACTCCTCTGCCGAATAGACGAGCAAGGCAACCTCCTCCCAGAGGAGCTAGACCGCATCAAGAAAGTTAAACAAACATTAGGTATCAAATAAACTATGAGTGAAGAATCAGCATTATCCTTTCGCAAGCTAGTTTCAGCTATGCGAACCACAGAGAAGGAGTATTGGGCGCACCGAGACAAGAAGATGCTTCGCCAATCCATTGAACTGGAAAAGCGTGTCGATGATATTATCTTGAAGGCAGATGGCTCAGCCGTCCCTCAGAACGACAACGGCACATTCTTCCTTCTGGTGGCAGAACTTAGAGCCTCAACCATCCAATACTTCCAGGAGAAGAAGAAGGCTCAGCCCGACAAGGAGCTGGTCAATACCCTCTTCAAGACCATCAAGGAGAAAGAAACCAAGCTAGATAAGATGCTTATCCGCCTCCAAGACGAACAGATAAAGAAAGATGGCTACAGCATCCACTACAAGGTGATGGAGCGACTGCCAAGAGCAAATCAAGCTCGCCCAGTCTTCAGTTCCATGGATGAGCAACTTGCCAAGATAGAGTTGGACGACCTCTACCGCCATCCCGACCCTCCTGGCACTATGTATTTCATCTGCAAGAAATACCTTGGCAAAGACGGCAAACCTCTATCAGAAGAAGAGGTAGATAAAATTATAAATAACAATTCAAATTCTTAAGATTATGGAAAAGAAAACAGAAAGTTTAAAAGTTAAAGTAGACAAAGCCATTGCCGAAAAGATTATTGGCACAGGTAACGGTTCATCCCTTCGTTCTCGTACTGGATCATGGTTCGAGTGCAAGGTGCGCTATGGGAAGACTCAGGACGATGGTAGCGAGAAAATGGTAAACGAGTTGTACGTGGTCGATGCCCTATCCTTCACAGAGGCAGAAGCAAGCATCATTGACAACATGCAGGTCTATGTCTCTGGTGAGTTTAAGGTTGCCAACATCAACCCGACCAACTACAACGAGATTTTCTTCTCAGATATTGATGACGATGATTTATGGTTTAAGGCACGTTTGGCTTTCATCACCATTGATGATAAGAGCAACAAGGAGAAGCGTTCCTATGTCAACTACCTCATCCAAGCCAAGTGCATCGAGCGTGCAAAGCGTTACGTTGACGAGGTTATGGGCAAAACCATGATTGACTATGAGTTGAAGAGCCTCAGCGAGACCAATATTCTTGATGTCTTCGAACATAAAGCATAAGTTGCGCAAGTTATCACTTCTGTTCCGCACAGAAGTGGTAACTTAGCCCACATTATTAATATATAATATAGTACAATATATGAAAAAGTTGAAACGTTTCATCATTTATCTCCGTCTCTGGTTCATCCGCAAGATGGGCTACACCCTCCCTTCCCTCAGAGAAGCTACTAGCGTTGTGCCTGGAGAGTTTTACGACCTCTTCGGGCGCATTGTCCGTGCTGTACCCTACAAGGAATCAGCCTCACCACTGGCAAAAGGCAACTTTGAGTATGAGGAAGTCCCAGAGCATTGCCATAACTGCGATTTGTTCAAAGAGCACATTCCTTGCTCCTTCAATCATCGTATGCCCAACGGCTGCGATATTTGCGACAATCATCATTTCGAAATCATCTGCATTAACAGAGGTAACATCTAAAGCATAATGAATATGAAACAGCAGAAGTCAAATTACAAGCTCGACAAAAAGACTGGCCACCTTCTCGAAGTCCCTTCCAAGAAGCAAGTTCGTGAGCACGTAAAGAAGGTACGTGAGCAGACTAGCCAAGAGCCTCAGCAACCAATCACAGTGCATGAGACCCAAGCCGACAAGAATTTCAATAAGGTTCAGAAGGTTATCGACCGAATGCACGCCAAGGCGAAGCTCCCCGACTTCCTCCACATGGCACGCAAGAAGTTTCTTTCCACCGTCTGCGTTATCAACCACCCCGGCAAACAGCGTAGCCTCCTCCCCGACAAGAAAGGGCGTTATGTCATGCTCTGCCACCGTAAGATGGCAAAGGTCTTCACTGCCGATGTCTGCCTTCTTGTAAAGATTCAAAAGTCCACCATCGAGAAGCATGAATTGGCACCAGGTGGAGAAGAGATAACGGAGCATTGGCAAGATGGTAGCTGGAGCATCGTCCCATGCAGAGTGGACAAAAGCAACTACACCACCATTCAGGAAGTCCGTCTTCGCCCATGGTTCTTTCTCCACCGCTATTGGTACGAGATAACCTTTGATGGCAGGGTAGAGCCAGCTATGATGCTGCATGATTACAACCTCAACCCTACCCTTCGCAAGAAACATTTCTATGTCACCCGAGAATATGTAAAAGTACGTAACCAGGATGCCGAAAACGACTACTTCCGTTTCTGGCTCCACAAACCTACAGATTATGCAGAACGAGACTGAAATATTTATCCTCAACCGTCCACGCCCTCAAAAGCGTGGACTCACCCTCAACAAGAATGGGCGCATCACCTTGCGTTCCTACCCTGTAAAGCTCTTGGGGCTACAGCGAGGCGACAAAATCGTGTTCTTCTGTCTCGGCTCTCAGATGTATATCACCAAGTCCTCCTCGCTTCCTGATGCCATACCTCTCTATGGGCGCAAGGCACAGCTTCACGGTTGCAGTGCTAGCACTGTCAAATGCCTCTTCCTCCACACCCTAGGCGTTCCACCTAACGCCCAAGAGGTTGACTTGGTTGTCTCTGACCGTCTAGAAAACATCACCGTAGGCAACGACACCCTACAGGCATTGGCAGTAGTCAATCGTGCCGACCCATCCCATTGCCGATAATTAAATATTAAAAAATACACATTAAACATTAATAAAGATGCAACAATCAATCAGATACAAAGGTCTCAGCCTCACACCCGATGAAATGGCAGTAGAGAACGGTGCGCTATCCCTCTGTGGCAATCTAGAGCTGCACGATGGCGCATTGCGCCCTGCCATCGTATCGGGCACACCTCTATCTCAGCCCCTCACCGTTAATGGTGAGGTGGCTAAGATATTGTATGTTCACGAAACAGGTAGTTATCACCACCTCATAGCCATAGCCTCATCCTCCATTTATTGGTTCATGCAGGATGGCACGCTAGGCTCGTCCTCTCCTATCAAGTCCTTCGACTACGAATCCACCGTGCTTTCTATCGATTCCATCGGCAACACCCTCATCATCGTGGCTACCGATGGCATCCACTATGCCATGTGGGAGAGCAACGGACAGTCCTCGTCCGATTACAGCTATAAGGGACAGAAGCCACCGTTCCTAGAACTTAGCTTTTTCTTCGACCCAAGAAATAAGCCAGAAGATTACGAACTTGGTGGAATTAATGCCAAGGGTAGCAAGGAAGGTTTCTACGATGCTTTCCAGCAGACCACCTATAGCTGTGGCGATGTGTTCAACAAGGTGAATGGCGATTCCTTCACCTCGGGCGACCAAGTAGCCAATATCAAGGATGATAAGCAGTCCGATATTACCCAGAGCATCTACGCCCTGGTCAACCGAACAAACAATCTTATCGCCAAGCAAGGGCGTTTTTACGCCTCCTTCTTCATCCGCTATTGCTATCGCATGTTCGATGGCAGCATGATTATGCACTCCTCGCCTGTTTTCATCCCCATTCAGGTGCCAAACAGCTATTCCGTTTATTCTGCCAACATTGGCTTCCCTAGCGAAAACTACAAAAATCTTACCGTTACTGGTGCGGAAGTTGGTTGGGAAGATTCCGCTACTTTCAACAGAAAAGATGCCAAGGACAACGTTATCGAAGCCAGTATCTCCAAGTGTACCTTTATGTACCTTCCTCACAATGTAGCATTGTCCTATGCGCTCCAAGGAGATATTGACGAGTTGAAGCAATGGAAGGATATTATCAAGTCTATTGATATTTTCATCACGCCTCCTGTTACCAATGTCGATACGAGTGCCAAGATTAGCGTATTGGAAATGTGTCAACCTAATTATGTCCTAAATGGTCAAAACGTACAAGATTATCATTGGACTAGCAACAAAGGCAAAAGCTATGGAATGGTCAGTGTTCGCTTCCCAAAGAAGTCTGACGATGATTATAACAACCAACTTAGTTCTGCTGGCAATGGTGACTCTTCCGAGTCGAATGACCAAAACATTTCAGCCTTTTACAAGATATGCTCCCTGCCTATAGACAATCTTACCAAGGTCGATAACAAGGAATTGCCTGTAGATAAGGCTGCTGTATACCAAGTTTCCCTCCAAGAGCAGATGCAGGACGATTACAAGACACACAATTTCCTCACAGCCAAGGGTAGCTATGTCTATAACCATCGGCTCAATCTGTTTGGAGTGCAAGAATATCTGATGTCTGGTTTCAGCCGAAAAGTCATGTTCCCGAAGGGCAACTACCTTCGTTCGGCTGGCAATTTCTATTCTCATCTTATCATCAAGAAAATAGTGACAGAGCTTCATACCACATCTGGCACAAAATATGTAGAGAATGTTTTAGAAGAAGATGTACTCGACCGCATAGAACCATTCATGCTTGCCAATCTGGTTAAGTTCTATCCCGATTCCAGGGCTAAGAAGATGGTTTTCTTCTGTTCTACTGTCGATGCCAGTGCCGATGTTATCTATGCCTTTCCGCTAAAAGAATGCGAAGAGTTAAATGGAGCTATGCACATGGGCAACTTCACCGAAGAGATAACGCCCTATATCGTCACTTCCTACGATTACTCCGTAGATGATGTAGTCGATATGAGCAACAAGATTTATACATCCGAGTCCGATAACGCCTTCTACTTCCCTCTGAACGGCATCAATACCGTAGGTATCGGCACGATCCAGGGCATAGCCTCAACCACAAGGGCACTCTCCCAAGGTCAGTTTGGTCAGTACCCTTTGATGGCATTCTCCACCGATGGCATCTGGGCGATGGAAGTTTCTTCCCAAGGCACCTATAGCAGCATCCACCCCATCAGTCGTGAGGTTTGCAGCAATTCGAAGTCCATCACCCAGCTAGACCAGTCCGTGCTCTTCGCCACCAATCGCTCCCTCAGTCGCATAGCTGAGTCACAAGTGGCTTCCATGTCCGAAGTCTTGGATGGACCAGGCTTCAATATAGTGGGCAACCTTGGCAAGTTCCTCAACTTCTTCAATGATGCCGAAGACGATGATGATACCACCAAGACCATCAAGGCACAGATGCGCCAACTCATAGATTTCACCTCCTCGCCAATCGACTTCTTTCAGCGTTGCCAGGTTATCTACGATTACAAGAACTCTCGCATCTTCTGCCTAGATGTCAGCCAACTGTCCAAGGAAGCCTCAGCCGACACCGTAGCCCTCTGCTATTCCATCAAGGATGAAGCCTGGAGCACCTTCCTCATCAAGAACGTGCTCACAGCCCTCAACTCCTACCCTCACCCATACATTCAGTATCGAGACGGTAGCGTAATAGTTTTGGATAGCGGTTACGATTACGAGGATGATACCGAGTATCATGGCATCATAGTTACTCGTACCTTGAAGTTCGATGAGGAGAACGCTCCCGATGCCATCACAGGCTACATCCATTCCCTCACCTCTGGCACCGTGCCAGTCATGTGGCTGTATGGTAGCAACGATAACCAAAATTGGCATTACCTAGGTCGCCTAGGTGGCATGAAGTCCAGCTATATGTCCTCCCATAGCTATCGCTTCTTCCGTTTAGCCCTCTATCTTAAGATGAAGTCAATGAATCAGTACTTTGCCACTCGCCTCGAAGTTATCAGGCGTTTCAACAAGTTCTAGAAAAAACAGAGCCTTCGCTTTTTCAGGAATCCATCCCGATTTAGCGAAGGCTCTTTCCATAAACACCCAAAATAATGAAGAAAAAGAATAGCCACCGTTCCAGGCGATTCCATCGCCTGGTCCCAGATAGCCTCTTAAGTGAAGCTAGGTTTTCTCAGCGTATAGTTATCCCGGCTCAGCAAGTCGCTCTTGATGTTATTATAGTCTGCCGTTGCGCTTTCGCCATACGTTCCTGCCTTGTCGGCAAACTGGTCCATCAGGAATTGGCTCATCACGTAGTCCACGATGTAGCGGTGGCAATGGCTCTTCAAGGCATCTGTCACAGCCACGTTCCAGTTCGGAATCTCCAGTTTCAGCGTCACGGTCTCATAGATGTTTTCCTCCCTGTCCTTACCTGCTTTGTTCACGGTAGCGGTCGTTTCGCTCTCCTCACCATCAATGGTGGTGGTCACTACCTCCGTCCACGTACCGTTTTTGTTGTCCGTATAGGCATACTTTCTTGTGCCCTTCACCAGTCGCTCCAAGTTATTGTTGTCCTCCACTCTACCAGTGGTCAGATAACGCTGAGCTGCCAGCTTGATGTTACCGATGGCTTCCGTCACGGCACGATTGATGATACTGCGAGTCTCGTCACTGTCAGGGCTTTCGATATTGGCTCTGATGTCCTTCTGGGCTTCGTCCACCATTCCCTGGCTCACTACATAGCATCTTGCAAGCACATCATTACATACCTGCTCCATGCCAAAATTCAATGTAATCAATTTTCTATCCATAATTGCAATTATTTGTTTTGATGAAAAATTATCTTAGTTCGTAAGGTGGTCTGCCTCCGCTCCAGTCCACATAGTCTTGGTGGAAATGCTGCGAAACAAAATCAGGATTTCGCTCAGAGCCTTTCAGCCCTCTCAGCTCATCCTTTACCTCGTCCTCGTTTCGAGCCTCAGCGTCCAATGAATTGCCTTCCTTGACCGCTCCATCGACATCTCTAGCCTCAGCGTTCAGAGCATTTTGAGTTTTGCCCTCATCATCCTCACCTCTCGCTATAGTACCAGGAGAAGCAACGTTCTTGCCTACATTGTCCGAAGTTCTGGTTTCAGCAGATTGGGCATTCATCTGTTTGTCAGAATCATCCTCCACTCTCATTGAAGTAGAAGAACGATTGCTGTCCTTTCCTGCTTCATCTGCTTTTCTCTCGGAAGCAGAAGAGGATGAAGCATTCTTTGCAACACCATCCACAGCCCTTCTCTCTGTAGGCGAGAAGCTGCTATTCTTTTCAACTCCATCTCCTCCTCTAGCTACTGCATCCACAGCCGAAGAACCATCTTTCACGGTATCGTCAGCGGTTCTTTCAGCCTCAGCAAAGCTAAAGTCCTTCTTTAGCAAAACCTCCTTGATGGCTTCCAGGTCGCTCGCTCCCATGCTAGCATAGTCCGTATGGTTCATGTCGGGGAAATCGCTCAGCCATCCGGCAAGGATAGCATGTACCAGATAGTTCTGTATTTGATTGGTCAGCACACCGCTCAATCTAGGTGGCCAAGATGCCAAGGTCTTGATGGTGATTGTGAAATCATCAGCCAGTGCCTGTAGGTCAAACTGCTGTGTGGTCGAAGAAGAGAATCTTGCCAAGAAGTTCTCTAGGTCGGTTATTGCTTCCCTATAGTAGATGTCCAGCTTCGCTTCCTCGCCATCACTCGCCCAGACGGTCTGAAAGTCCACCTCTGGGTTATGCTGCGCAATGGTGGCAGATAGTCCCTCTACCACGCCCATCACGCTCTTCTTCACTATTTTTATCGTTATTGTCTTCATACGCTCATTTCTTTCTGTGCCATAGCCAAATCAACAAACCAATCACTGCTACTACGAGAGTCCAAATCATCTTGGCGGTATACTTCCCCAGGGTGATATACTTTTGCTCTGCTTTAGATAGTTCTCGTTCCATCGGCTTCGGAACATAGATAGTATCTCGTTTGATGAAAGAATCCGTCTTCACTTTGTTCAGATACCTGAATCTATCTTGAAGTACAAGCCTATCCTTAAAGATAGTGTCACCTCTCTGATAGATATACACGCTATCCTTCCGATAGATGCTATCTGTTTTCTCCACCGTGTCCGTTCTTACCACATATTGGGTGTGATACTCCGGAATGGTCACATACTTCGTCTTACAGCTCGACAGAAACAATAAAGAGAAATAAGCTACCCACACTAGCAAATAAATAATAAAGTGCTTTGTCGTTTTCATAAGCCTTGATGTTATGAAATATTGAGTGCTCGCTTGGACTTCTTCAAATACTCCTCGCATTTGTCCAGCCCTTTGTAGCCACCGTTAATTTTCCGTCTGATTGCCTTAAGATTGTCCTCGTCTGCCAACTCATTGCAGCCGAAGGTATCGAATATCCACATCGAAGAACGTGTGGCACCAAGAGGCTGCTCCAACAACTCAGGCTGTTCCACTACATCATAGCCACAATATCCGGCATACTTCCTGTAGTTGGCTCTTCCTGTTATCTGAATAAGCCCCCTGCCCTTATACCTCACACCATCCCCCTTATGGGTATTTCCCAAGTCCTTGCGTCCTTCATACGCCTTTCCGCTGGCTATCTCCTTGGTATATCTCAGTTCACCACTCTCATGCGCTATCTGAGCCAAGTAATGCGCCCACCTCAAAGGCGTGTTGATTTCAAATTCCTGAGCATACTTATTCAGGTATGGCAGAAACTTCTCTGCCCTCTTTCCTGCATTAGGCATCGCCATCAGCAGCTGCTCCAATCTGATTTCCTTCATTTCCATTTTCCTTATTGTTCTTATATTCTTGGTATCTCTTGAACATTGGCATTTTCTCCACGAAGCCCAGTGTCAGCGCATAATAGCAATAGTCCACTAGCCTGTACCAAGGCGAATCTGGCACCAGCATTCGTTTCAGATTCTTCAAGATGTTTGTAGTGAAGAGATAGGTCGCGGCTATACACACCCACTTCACGCAAAACAGAGCCTCAGCATCCGAATGCAAGAAGTGACCGATGATAAACAGTGCAGCCACCGTCACGAAAAACACCGCACAGCAAACGAAGAACATGCCGAATTTCTTCCAGCTCCATTCCTCACCGTTAAACACCGCTGCCACGATGCCAAACACCAGGTTCAGCCCGAACAATACCATCATGGCAATCATAAAATCTCTGATAGGTACTAGCAGGCTCAGAAAAGTCCATATCGTCCCAATTAAGTAACCTCGAATATCATTCATTTTCTTTTCCATTTATCCGTCCCCATTCCGTTATGGAAACGATGCAAATTTAAGCCATCATTCCCGATTATCAGTGATAAGTTGCGCAACTTCATACGAAAAAAGAGAACACAAGCCCTTTTTCCTTAGCCTGCATTCTCTTCTTCTGATAGTTTTCTTTTATATATCTCTAGGTGTTATGGAATCATTTCTAGAAGAGCAAATTGATTCATCACTCTTCGTTCTTCACTCTTCACTTAGTTAAAGTACCCCCATGCCTTACAATGCCCATAAGGGTTATCATCGTCTCTCAGCCAGTTCACAGCCAAGTCCACCATTTTGTCCATCAGCTGCTCCTCGCTATCATCGGCAAACCATTTCTTCATCAGGTTGTAGTTGTCCGAATATACCATGTTCAGCACCACGGCAAAGTCCCATTGGTTGTAAGGGCGAATCTCGTCCTTCACCGTCTCATATATTTCCTGCGTCTTCGCCATGGTATAGTAAGGAGCACGATGCTCCACCTCCTTATCATCCTCAAAAACCATCTTCTTGATTTGAGCCTCAGCGAAGAAATCGTTGAAGTGTCCGTTGCCCACTACCCCATAGATGTCCTTATACAGCAGCAAGAGGTCTTCATCCGTTGCGTGCATAGCCACGAATTTGCCGATTATCTTTGTCACCTGCACCATCTGCTCAGGTGTGGCATCGCTCTGATATTTTGTGATAAGTTCTACTAAGTTCATATCATTCATTCTTTTGTGATTTGACGAATTTGAAAATCTCATCCAGCTTGCTTTCCATCTGGTTGAGCCTTTCGTTTGTTTTCTGTTGGTCACGAAACGTTGTGTCCAGTTCTGAGAGGAGATTATCACAGTCCTTTACGGTCTGCTCAAAATCAGGCATCTTTCTTAGGATGTCGTTAGCTTGGTTCTTCAATGCGTTCACCTCGTTAATGATGTTCTCCTTGCTACAGGAGATTACAAGGGTGTCGCTGTATGCTGTTTGCTCAGTATCTACCACCGAATAGATGGACTGCTTGCCATCCTCAGTTTGCACGTTTACTTTCACGTTCCTTGCCCCATAATTCGGCATTCCAGGCATAGCAGCCATTACGTTCTGCTTGCCATTCTCAAAGTCTGGGCATGGATTGGTCGTCACCTTACCTTGTTTAAATTTTCTGCTGGCTCTATCAAATAGATAGATTGGAAATCCAGCCTTCAAGTCTCTGAATATCATAATCGTATCTTTTTAAATGGATAATGCGAGGGAAACGATGGCTAGCAAACCATCCACCATTTCCCCCTATAATGATACTAAGCAGTAGTCAATGCTACGGTTAGACTGTCAAATATGCTCAGGCCTCTAGCCTTTCCACATACCACATCGTTAGCCTTTTGCGTTCTGCCTACGCCGGTGATGGTCACAGCCGTTGGCAGAGCTGTCTGCCCTTGGAAGGCTGCTACCCATCTTTCCGTGTAAATCAATGGCTGCGCTCTCATCATGTTTTTGTTGCCTGTTAAAGGCGAAATGATGGAGATAGTCGCCACGATAGGCACAAATACCGTTGTACCGTTCAGGATAGGCTGCTCATAACTGTAGGTTATGCTTGCCTGTGGCTGCACGCTGCCATTCACGCAATAAGGTTTGCAAAGCTTCTCATTGTAAGTAGCTAAGACTGAAACTTGGTTGGCTACCAATGCTGTAGTAGCCAATCCCACTGGAGAAATCTTGTTCATACCACTACGCTTCTGTTTCATTCTTTACTCTTTTTTACTGATAGCCACCTGCTACACCTGCGCCACATCCGCAACCGCCATTCATCAGATTGGCTAAGTAGATGTTCTGCTGCAACTGAGAGTTCTTAAACTTCAAGTCCTGAATCTCGTTGGCTTGCTCCTGGCTCCAATGCCCTGTCAAGGTGTCGATGATACGCTGGGTGTTGTTCTCACCTGCACGGATGACGTCACACTTGTCTTGCTGCATCTGGAAACCGAGGTTCGAAGCAGCTCTTTCTATACCAGTGTTGGTATAGCTAAAGCCCTGCTGCATCTGGTTAACGATGTCCTTCTGACCAAGCTGGTTATCGTAACCCATCTTGATGATGTTCTGCTGAGTCTGGCAGCAGCAATCCTTCAACGCTATTGTCATCTGCAAGTCACCCTGCGAAATGGCGTTGATTACTCGCTCTGCCGAGAATCCTACCTGACCACCAAGCTGCTGGATGCCAGCCTGGATGCCGCAGATAGAGTTCTGCAAGGCGTTGAAGTCACAGTTCAGGCTGTTTGCCAACATCTTAAGGTCGTTGCCGTTACCCTGGATGGCACCCATCAGCAAGTTGCTGTTCTGGTTGTCTGCCATCTGGTTGCGCAAACTCTCGATTTGACCCTGAATCTCCGCACGCTGCACGTCTGCGCCATTATCACGATTGTTCCAGTCTGCACCATACATATAGCGCATCATGCCCATCATCATCATGTAGGCGAACGGATTGTTCCACATATCATCATCGTCACGGTTACGCATCATAGCCGCCATTGCCAAAGGATTGCTGTCACGATTTGCCATCGCTCCAAGCAAACCACCCATCATTGCATCGTTGCAACAAGAGGTAGTCTTAATTACTTCTTCTGCCATAATTCCTAAAGAAATAAAAGTTGTACATTTTGTTTATTCACACATGTAACCGATTACGTGTGCAAAGATACGAGGAACTGGCAAGTTCTTTAATAACTCTATCAAAAATTCTTTTATTGACTGATTATCAACGTTTTAACATGACATAGACCCATATCAAAACCACCGTATGTATATTTTCGCAAGAATATTGTGTATAATTTAAGGCAAAAATTGTGTGTTTTAGAGCATAAAAAAGAGAGAAGCAATCTCTCGCCTCTCTCCTTTTCTACTTGTTTCGTTTAAGCCTTTTCTTAATAAACTCCTTAACGTCCCATTTTTTGAAGAAATGGCTATGGTCCCCAGCGTTCCCCACGCTTTCCAACTCCCCATCAGCGATGGCCCTTCTTAGAGTAGATTCGCTGATATGCGCCTCTTTCTTCACCTGCCCGGCAGTCATATAAGGATTCAGCATGAATGGAATCTGTTCACAAAGATTGTCCAAATCATCATCGCTCATACCGCAAGCCGTAACCTTCTCCCCATTCTTCTGCTGCTCTGCAGCCTTGAAGCAAGCATCGCTCATCGCCTTCAACGCATTTCCCAGGGTCTCATAATTCAACATTTTTTTCATAATTCTCCAATTTTCTCCGTTATTCTCCAAAAATCTCTGTTATTCTCTTATTATCTCCAGCAATCTCTATCATGAGAAGAATTTTCTACCTATCCTCGTCTTATTAATGACCATATCAGAAAAGCCATAGAGATAAAACATACCAGTTACAATCATAACTGTATAGCAGGAGTCCACCATGTCCTTGGTAGTATACCAATTCCATTCCACGATATGGGCAGCATTCACGCCGAAGAAATAGAAGAAAGGAATACGATACCACCAGCACAAAAAGAAAAATCTACTAGCCAGAATTGTCACCATCGGAAGAATATAAACCATAAAATAAATGAAGAGATAACATGGCAAATTTTCTTCGTGAGGAACAAACATTTCTTTGGGATGCTGAGAAAAGTCCCAGATACCATAAGCATGAAAGAACATAAGGCTTATAGGCATATACTTGCAGTACCACCGGAAGAACTTTAAGATTCTTCTGGAATATCTGTTGCCATGCTTCATAAGCATTCCCATCAGTTCTGTAACATCTACGTCCTTTATCAACCGTAGGACTTCGGTTTCTTGTTCTTGTGTCATAGAAAAACCTCCTTTTGTCTATAGTTAATTGTTTATACGTTCTTGATAAAATCAAAAATCTGTAGCAAAATTACGACTTTTTGCTCAAATCAATTCATTTTGAGCAAAATTTTAAAGTTAAACTTTATTAAAGTAACAATCTGTAAGCAACAATCGCAAATTCATCATATATAAAATAAGGTGTAGCCCCATCAAGAGTTACACCTTATTATATTATATCCACTTGATGACTGTATCACCATGATAACCTTTCTTCCAAACGAACCAAGCATAGCTAACAGCACTGCCTCCTCCGTCCTTCATTCTCTGAAACTCTCCATTCTTGGCGCAAAGCACTCTTCGTGAGAATTGCAGCACATACTGAGGAGGATGCTTGCTAAATAGCTCATCATACCTCTTTTGTCCTTCTAGAAAGGTAGTCTTCAAGAACATGATGCAAAGTCCATCATCAGGAAGAAGCTCCAAGCTGTGCTTAATGAAATCCAGGGCATACTTGTATGGCGGATTGGTGAGGATGCAAGTACAATCGTTCGGCAGTTCGGCAGTTTCCAAGAAATCTCTTACCTTCCCATAGCCTCTGTCCACAAGGTCGGTGGAGATTACTTCATGCCGGCAGTTCGGCAGTTTCCAAGAAATCTCTTACCTTCCCATAGCCTCTGTCCACAAGGTCGGTGGAGATTACTTCATGCCCGAAGTCCATCAGTCGGTCAGATAAGCACCCTGTACCACAAGCACACTCCCAAATCTTACGAGGAAGTTGTATAACTGTCACCAGTTTATCAATGGCTATAGGGCAGTAGCGTAAAAGTCATTACTCTCACGCTCCTTGTCCGTGTGGTTGGATGCTCCCAAGGTCACGAACATACTCTTTCTATTTCCTGTCCAATCCTTCATAGTTTATTCTCCCAACATTGAGTCTACCATGCCTTCAATGGCTTCATCTGTCATACTCTCCTTGATGGAGGTATCACCGCCAATCGATTTCATCAACATGCCTATCCAAGGATTATCACTTTCCATGGTGGAATGTATCTGCTCCTTGTAGGCGGCATAAAGCTCGCCCGATTCCTTGAACTCCAAAAGAACCGTGCGCAAGGCTTTCACCACGTAATTATCCATCAGCAAGGGATTGTCCCTTGCTGATGAAAGTTTGGTAAGAAGCACAGCCAGTGCTTCATGTAATTGTTTCTTCTTCATATAGTCTTACTTTTAAATTTCCAAAGTCAGCTACTTAGATGCCTATTAATTATATGCATCCATCTCTTTACCATTAACAGTGATACTTGTTAATCCTTTACCATAAAGAGTTCTAATAGCAGCTTGTGCTTCACTTGATGGAGTATAATCATTTGGGCATTTTATCTTAATCTTTGAAGTAGCATTTTGATGCGTATTGCTAGGATTTGTAACTAATGTACAAGTTGATTGGTCAATAAACATATTGTCCACATCTTCGTGTGAAGCAAAAATTTGATTATTTACATCTACGTTTATTGCTAGAATACTTCCAGAATTTCTTTTCCCTTTTGTCCAAGTTACAGCCTTATTTGGTAAATTGACGTAAAAAACATTAGCAGGTACGTCTGCCAAATCACCTTCTATTGAAGATTGGTTTAAGACAAATCCCCAATCTCTCATCTTGACAATTTTAGCAACTTCTGCTATTGTACCTTTTACCTTACTAGCATTTAGTAATATTAATGACTCTAAAACAGTCGAAATAGAAGAAATAGAAAATTCAACCTCACCATTAACAACAAGGCTAGAAAGTTTCTTAGCATTCTTCAAAACATAATCAATGTTTCCGTTATAACCCTTTCCTATACTTAGGTTTGTTAAGTTAGGAAGAACACCCAACTTATTAAAATCAAATTCTGACTCTATTGCTATATTTGATTTTGTGTCAGTAGTAAAAACTAGTCCTTTTATTCCGTACTTTGGATATAAACTGAGAACGAATTTTTTGTTACTCAGAATATCTTTTGACACTACACTTTCTGTAGAACCTTCTAATGTAGTAGTACCATCTGTGAATGTAACATTGTCTGAGCTAATTATCTCTGCAACAAAATTCTCTTTTTGGAAATTGACAACACTACCATAGCCTCCATTAATGGTTGCAGGGGAGTTAAGTTTACCTACACAAGGCAATCTTAATTCTCCTAGTTTACAGATAGAAGGGTTATTTACCGCTCCATTGAGCTTTGCCTTAAAACACTTATTCATAATATAATAATTTAAATATTAATAATTTCAATATCTCTATGTTTACCGTTGACAGACAGTTGATTTCCAAGCCTTGACAATGCAATTCTTCCTTTTGCTACGGAAATACAAGTTAATGCGTCATAGTTCAACGAATCAACATTTGTATTTACTATATCCGCTTCTGCTCTATTTGCACTATCCGTTTTAGCACATACAGGATTTATTCCATATTGTGATTCATACGTGTTGTGCTTAAATACTAAATCTTTATGAGAATGTCCACCTACATAACATGCAAAATAACAATTCTGAATATGCGAAAAATCGGCTTCTATTTGATAAGCATATTTTTCTCCAGTATCACCAAGAATATTCATGTAGCTTGCATCTGCCTTGTTCCAATTTGCACTTTTCATAACAACCTTTAAAGATAGTTGTGTCTTTTTAGTAAAGGCATTTACAATTTCAGATATTAAATCTGTCTCCATTGCATATTGACCTTGGGTAACACCTTTATGTGCAGTATTTACAGCAAAATTTGAACCGATTTGATTGGTGCTGTTTAACATTGCAGGATTGTGCGTTGCAATAATTATACCATATCCATCAGGTGTCGATTTCAGAGTGTTGACTAACCACTCTGCTTGTTCCTTTCTTATGACTCTTGCAGCTCTACCTGATTTATAGTATGGGATAGTGTAATTATTGTCGTACTGATTGTTGATTGTTACTACCTCTTTTTTGCATACAAATGAATTATCTTTGTAACCACCAGAATTAACCTTATCTCCCACACTATAAGTTTTACCTGGTACTAATTGAGGCAAAGAACCATCGTAATCAATACTATCCCAATATTCGTTATCTGCCACATCCAGAGGATTGTCATATTCGTAAGGAACTATCACTCTAATTTTTCTATCAGTAAAATCATGGAAATAGTATGGCTTTCCTTCTTGGTATTCACCATTATTAAGAATACCTCCATCTATCATAGGCTCAATATAATATTGAAATATCTCCTCATGAGTTGCACTGTATTGAAGATACATAGTGTTACCAACATCATGATTACCTATGACAACTAGCCATGGTTTTTCGCAATGTTTATAATCATTATAGAAATTGAGAATCTGTGTTTTATTAAAATAACTTGCTGTAATATCTCCGCAATGTATAATTGCATCAATGACATCAATCTTATTTGTTAAAGCTACAGCATTTTGAACGGCTTGTTCTTCAAAATGTGAATCAGCTATTATGCACATAAGGAAGTCTTTCTTTCCATTATTGTATCTACAAGCACTTTGCAATAAAGGTATATTTTTAATATTCCTACTATACACATCTTCACGAGAAATAGTTTCTATTTTCTGAGTAATATTCTGAACATTATCATTTAATGATTTTGTATCATCTTTAATCTTTGAAACTATTTTCTCCAAAGTACCAATCGTCTCCGACTTCATATTGTAGGCATAGTGACTTCCATCAGGATAAGTAGCAGAAAGAACCTTATCGTCTGCATCAGTTTCAATAGCCAGATATTCTGGACTTTCCTCAACATGATACATTTCATTAAGTGGAAAATAAGGCTTTCCTGAGTCTCTGTAAATACCGAATAAAAGTCTATCCTCAGAATCTACAACAGCCATGATAAACTCCTCATTCTCTATAAATCTGAATGGAGTATTTTGAACATTGCCTTCTTCATCCTTTATAGTTGTCTTATCAAGATTATCCAAGATGGAAGTAAGGGTCTGCGTATTCTCAATCTCAGCAAAGAACTTCTTCAACTCATTCATGGTGTCAATGACATTAGTGGTGTCCTCATCACCCATGATGGTTGCTACTTTCTCTGCAAGAAGAGTTACTTGTGACTGCAATCTATCCTCTACTGCACTTGTTTTTCCAAATTCTGGAGTACCATCCCATCGAATACCGAAGAGAAGTTTATCTTCTACATCTACCTTTGCAAAGATGAACTCTTCATTCTGAATGTAGCGAAAAGGAGTTTCAACTACAGTACCTTCCTCATCCTTAATCTCTGTATTCTCAGCCAAGTCATCGATACGTTTGCCTGCATTATAGGCAGCGAGAGCATTAGCCACGATTATCCATTTGTCCGAGTTGATAGCATATACCTTGCCATCATCACGCTCCTCTGCTGGCGGATAACCAACATTATCATCGGCAATACTCTGGAAGGTACTGCCGTACATAGTCACCTGGTTGTCCCGAAAATATGATACCTCGGCATCATACTCCCCTCTACACACAGGCAAGCTACCAATAATTGTTTGAATTTCTGCCATATTATTACTATTTTAATCTAATTGATGATTCATTATAATTTTACCAGTCGTTCTGTCTTGCGTACAAGAAGTTATGCGACTAGTATCACTTGTCGTTCCAATGATACGCCCAGTATCTCTGTCAAAGGAAAGAGAGAAAACATTTCTCTTCAAGTCAGTTCTCACTTGGCTTATTTCCTCATGAAGATACTTTATCTGAGCATTGATAGAAGAAATCTCACGCCCAGCATTTTCCTCCAATTTTGCATACTTTGGTGTACCATCCCACCGAATACCCGCAAGAAACACATCATTCGTATCAACCATGGCAAAGATAAACTCTTCGTTCACGATGTATTTGAATGGAGTCTTCTCCAAATTGCCATCTTCGTCCTGGATGGCATTCAGCTTGTTAAGAATAGCCTGGTATTCCTGAAAATGCTCATCGTAGGTATCTTCCGCAAAAGAAGTGATATGGTCTTTCGCAATACTACGAAGGGCATTACCTATATAGCCTATAGCCGGATTTAATTTATCTGCCATAATCGAAATATTTTTAGTTTAACTTGCTTGTACCTTCACTTCGATGCCGCTCATATAAATACCGCCACTCTTATACATATAGTAGTCATGGTTATTGATTACGACAGATGAAGTAGTCATGACGAATGGAGCACCACCCATCGTGAAGTTATTGAGCTTCGGAAGCGTCTTAGGCGCAAGGATGATGAAGTTAACATCGTCCTTTGCCGAAGTCTTTGCGTAAGTTCCACTTGCAGACAAACGAGGCGAAAGCTTATTGGCAGCAATGGCTATGTCCGTTTCCGTTGTACCGAAGCCGTAGTAGATAGGCAACACCATTGTCACTTTACTCGATGCCGACTTTACGAGGTCGCCATGCTTTGCGGTGAGGATGATTTGCGTTTCTCCCTCCTTATTCACCTTGATAGTAACTGTATCTGCTTGCTTTACATCAATACTAACAAGAGAACCATCAACAGACAGAGCCAATGCTGTAGGCGTGACTGGCGAACCTTTGCGCTTGATGGAGTAAGTAGCTTTGATGCTTTGCTCACTACCAGTATATTCTAGCAAAGGCTTGTCAAGGGATAAAGACACCTCTAGCGGAAAGACCGTATTTTGCAGCTCTGTAAGATTATCCGTAACAGCCTTCTGGCTCATAACCTTATCTGTAGCCATCCCTGTTTCCTGAACAACAGAAACTTTATCAAACTTCTTGGCAAGTTCCGTGTTCATCGTTTCCTTATCAGCTTTCTTTGCTAAAGCCTCATCCACATCGGTCGTATTAGCCTTGCGATTGATGGCATCCGTAATCGCCTTCTGGCTCACAAGCATAGTTGTGCTAGCACCCAATTCCTGTGCAACGGAAATAAGACTCTGCACAGTCCAAGATTTACCGTCCTCGGTCAGCAGCACATTGATACCCTGTGCTACATCTTGATTCCCAAAGTTAGCATATTTTCCACCTTGCAGTGCAAAATAAAACATCTTTGCAGCCGAACTATCTGGCACGGTATCAGCAGTAGCCACCCCCATATAGGTAGCACCCTTGATGGTCTTGAAATGTTCGATGATATTGGTGATAAGCTCATCCCAGTAGCTATCCCTCTGAGCGTTCACGCACCAAGTTCCTCTGTCCGCATTCCAGTAATGCGCCCAACCATCAATAGCCACGTAGTCACCTTCCACGCCTCCCGAAGGAAACTTCTGATTCACCTCGTAGATACTACCAAACTCCCCCTTGTAGTGAGGACTTGTTTTGTCTATATCATTAGCCATATCTTGTTAAATTTGTGATAATTGGTTATACTTCTCGCCCAGTTCACTCTCCTTCTTACTTATCAAGAAGATAGAGATGGCACGATAGATGAGATACTTCTTACACTCGTCAGTCAGGGCTAGGATGATTTTCTGGTCTGTCACCGTTTTCCCATCCACTTCAAGCACATCCTTCACCTTTTGATAAGGAAGGTATGTAAATAGCTCCACTTCATGGTCATACACCTTGTTTGTAGGCATATCATGGTTAGCAGAATACCTTCCGGCAGTCCAGTACATCAGTACTCGCTTTCCTGTAGTAGGCGAAACGGTTATCATGCCCTTCGGCTTCTGCGGTGTCCCCCTAGTCCATCGAGAGGCTTGCATCTGAGCCTCCTTGCTTCCTGGGTCCATCAAAGCCACCAACGAGGAAGACCAACTTTTCAGCCTCAGCTCCACCAGCCTCAGCCAATCATCAGGTATCACAAGGCTACCATGCCCATCTGTGTATTGTGTCTGAATGGCATCATAATCTTGTTTACCGCTTTCATTTAGCGATGCCACAACCCTCTTGGGCTGTAGCATCTGCGGTGGTGCTTGCAGCAAAAGCTGCTGTGCAGCAGTCTCGATAGCTTGTTTCATTTCCTCGTCCGAATCATCGGCAAAGACATCGTTCAGCTCGTCATGCTTCACCTCGTCCAGCGCAAGCCTCATTTCCTTTACAAGGTCACTCATAAGAACTTCCATAAGCAAGAAACCTATTAACTATAAATTATAAACTATAAACTAAAACCCAATCACAATACCCAGTTCCTTAGCCTTCTCCTTCACCTGCTCAGGTGATTTCAGTTTCCTTACATCCACCTTGAAGGTCTTCTGGAGATAGTTCTTAGCCTTGGTGATATTCTCGAAGCGAAGGGCGTTATCGTCCATCAAGTCCATCGCCTTCCCTATTACCTCATCAAGAGCTTTCTTTGGCTCTGGTTCAGGTTCGCTCTCATCCTTGATGCGTCCAGCCTTGGTTAACGGATGCTTTCTGATGCAGTCAGCCACCTGTTTGTTGTCCGTGAGGTAAGAATAAGCATTGTTACTGCACCTCTCAAACTCCACGCTCTTCACAAGTCCGCTAGGCAGAGTCACCACAAAGATGAGCATACTGTTTGCTACAAATCTATACATATCTTTTGTGTTTATGGGTGAAGGGATAGCGAAGCCTAGTCCGAGGGCTATTGTTCCCATCTAGAGCCTCAACTATCCCCGAGTTTTGATATATGTTAGAAAACTATCAGTTCCCTTTGTTTTGATTAAGCAGCCTCCAAAATCTGCTCATCGGTCACACCGTCCTCTGTGAAGGTAGGGCGAGATACACGAGCATGGGCATCTGGGAATGTCAGAACCCAACAGCTATACTCCTCCATTACCACACCTGCGGTGTTGCGAATGAGCAAGTCCTTGGCATTAAACTCATTTCGTGACCAAGTACCAAATACATACTTGTCGAGATAACGAGCATCCAAACAGAAGGCTCTACCATCCATGCCCCAACTATTGAAGGCATCGTGGCGATAAATGAGAATTTTAGTTCCCATGCTCTCGAACTTTTCGAAGTCGAGTTTCCATCCCTGGTAGTCCTTTTCAGTCTGTGTAATGATGCGCTTGTTAGAGCGGAGGTTGGCAAATGCCTGATAAATCAAGTTGTCCACGAAGAGCAACTTGGTACGGCTAGAGTTACCTGCACCCTTCAACATAGCAGCAATAAATGAGGTCAGCTCCTTCTCACTAATCACATACTCATATACCTGCTTGGTCTCTTCCTTCGTACCGGAAGAAGTCTCATCAGGTACGGTCACTTTTACTGTTACAGGCACAAGAGTGCCATCGGCTTGTCTAAACATCTTTGGCTCCCAGTGTCCAATCTGCAAATCCTTACCAGCTTCCCAGAAGATGCCACCCATGGTATAGACAATACCTACATCCTTGCCACCATTCGACATAGAGCGATAGCCAAACAGTCCGCTCAGCTCCTGACCTTGGCGCATATCGTCCATAGCCATCTTCTCCTGGCGTGTGAAGTCCCACTGTACCTGGGTCTTGCTCATACGGTCGATAAGAGACTCCTCCACCTGCATGATGAATCGCTGGCAATACTGGAAGCTCTTATCTGGCATAGAGTAGTAGCTACCAGTCTCTACCTCTTTTTCACCAGCAGCTCGTCCCAGTCGCATTACTACAGTACCAGCCTCAATATCTTCAGGAATGTCCCGGTTACCACGACTGGCGTTTTTCTTTCCATTCAGCGCATAGCATGTAGGGTTTCCATCGTTATCTACCTCTGTTACACGCAGCTGCAAAGGAATCATCGTGCTTCGGTCAGTACCGTTGTCCTGATAGCCAAGACAGCTTTTAATCATAATGATGTCACCAGTACCAAACACTGTCGCATTTTCCACCGTTAGCTTTACAGAGCCACCGTTTGTAGTTTTACTTAACTTCGCTGCAAGTTTTGTTTTGATTGGTCGCTGACCGATGGAATAGTACTCAATGCGGTTACTGTCCACAGGAGTCATTCGCTTCGAGGCTCGAAGAATCTGGTCGATTGGGCAACTCTCCAGCTTCATTTCCACCACGGTAGGGTTCACATGAGCCACATAGTAGTCCCAGTTGTTCATCTTCTCCTGTTGCTCTTGGCTTCCACCCTGCCACTTTGGACCCGTGCCACCTATACCTGGTCCATCCGTTGGACCTGTAGGACCACCGCCACCTGCACCTTCTGGAATATTAGGAGGAGTTTCTGCCATAGCATAAGAGCTGCCACCACTCAGAATCATGACGAAAATCGCCATCATGAATCCAAACCATTTCTTAAACTGTTTCATAATCTACAATTTTTTAAACTATTAATTATTAACTATAAATTCTTAATTGATAAGAGCTACATTCCAACCATCTGGCTATACACCTGTTCGGTTCGGCTCTTCTCCTTTGGAAGAGAAGGAGCACCACCGCCACCATTAATATTGATGTTCCGCTTGCCACCCTGTCTTCCATCATGTAGCTGCTTCTGCTGGTCGATTTTCTCGTTCTTGCCACGCTTATAGCCTCTATCCTCGGCATCAGCCACAGCCTTGTCGAAGTCCTTGATTTGGAAGAGACGCAAGAAGTCTGCCTTCTTCAAGCCATACCGGGCAGCACGCCATACGAATCCATCATCATCGTGGTCTTCGCCATCATCGCTACGCTTATACATCCACTCTATCAAATCCTTGATAGCCTCGGGCTTAATCTTGGCTTCCTTCATGGCAGCATCCAGCTCCTTATCCTCTTGCTCCATGTTGGCTGCAAGAGTCTCCTTGCCCTTGGCTAGCTTCTCGCTCGCATCGAGTTTTTCCTTCTCGCTAGCCTTCAAGCGTTTCCTAGCCTCATCGTCACCATTGATGGCTTCTATGTAGTCCTGTCCTAGCTCGTCTATCAAGTAGTCGATAAGGTTGAAGTCGCCACCATCGGCATTTTTCTTTGTAATGAGACCTGTCACCAGCCCAGGCGCATGAGGATTTTCTTTCAGCATATTGTTGAAGTCGTCCATCCTTTTCTTGCTTTGGTCGTACTGGTCGTAATCGGTCGCAATTTGGTTATAAACAGCCTCATCATCGTCCATATTCAGGTCGGGATAACGCTGAGCAAGACGCTCTCTGAAAGAATCTCGCTTTGATTTAACATTCTGATTATCAATCGTTTCTTTTGCCATAAACGTTCGTTTTTAATATTTGTGTGCTAAATTAAGCAAAATTTCGCATTACTTTGTGATAAGTTCTGCATCTTGATGAATTAATTTTGTTGGCATGAAACATCTAAATTCCATATCCGAAATTTACCTTAAAAGAGACCAGGAAATGTTTCTGCTCTTTCGTAAGGCCAAGAGGATGGTAGAATATCCTACCACCATGGCTAAGATATGCGATTACATCGCCAAGATGCCAGCCTCTTGTTATTATCTCGCTGATAGCACAGCCTATCGGTATGTTTGCAAGCGCATCAAGGGGGAAAAGCCTAAGTTCGGCAAATACCAAGCCATGAAGGAAAAGCTCTTCGAAGCCTTCTATCAGGATTTCTTGCGCCTCCGTCAGATGGAACAATACAAGGAATACAACACCAAGCATCTTGTGTATGTGTGCCTAGACCTCCCTGCACCCAACATGGGGATGGCTCCTCGCTACATACAGATGAAAATCAACAATTATTTCCGCAATAAGAAAACATCATTCATCACTCGATAAAACTCTCATTCATTATGCGTACATTATATATAACACTCCTCATCGTCCTCCTGATGGCTTTCATCATTCCGCTGCACGCCAATCTTGCCGTGTCGCCATCCTCGCCTCAATACTCCCATTTCGTTTACATGTTCGGTCATGCAAACTTCATCCATTGGGCTGTTAATGCCTGGTGCCTCCTTATGGTGCATCGTCAGCTTCGCATCCATCGTGTGCTGGCTTCGTGGCTTGCCTCCGTTGGTCTCTCCTTCCTTTATTATCCGTCCCTCCCGGTCTTGGGCGCATCGGTCATTATATCTTTCTTCATGGGTTTCACCGCTCCGTGGCTCTACAGGCGAAAACGCTTAGCCTTCTGGCAGATGCTCATCCTCCTAGTGATTGGATGCCTCCTCCCTCACATAGCTGGCATCTATCACCTCATCCTCTTTGCCATCGGATTCATCTATGCCAAGGCAGAAGGATTCATTCGCAAATCTCAAAAACTCAACATTTAACATTCAACACTTAACATTATTATATATAACGGATGCCAGTAGCAAAATCCACATTAAAGGTACGACCTCAGCAGCAACTGTCCGATAAGAAGCTCAAAGAGATTCTAGAGGAAGATAAGAGAAGGCTCACAAGCCTCCTCGCTACTTATCGTCCCATTACTGGAGAGAATGCCCCTGGTCTTCGCTTCGAGTGTGTCATTGAGGATTTCTTGAAGGGCAAGAAACTTTGGCTACCTGTAGAGATGTTGAAGGAAAAGAAGTTCTGCGCCATCATCAAGTGCGGTTCTATCTCTGCCTTCTGCGAGAAGTACATGGCAGACCTGGATCAAGAAAAGGCACGCGATGCAGTATTCCGCTATCTCATACGTCTGCGCTGCAAGCACGATTTTTATTTCTTCGCCTATGCCTATGCCCGAATCAAGAATAAGGATGGTGGCGATGATATACCTTTCCTTCTCAACCATGCACAGATAGGTCTCACCAAGGATTTCGAACGGCAACGCCTTCATGGTGAGCTGCACAGTATCTTGATTATCCTCTTGAAGTGTCGCCAATGGGGAGGTTCTACTGATACCGAGGTTTACATGTTCTGGATTCAGATGTTCTGGAAGACCAACTGGAATAGCAACATCATCGGTCACCAGTCTTCATCTGCTACCCAGGTGTTCGATATGTACGAGAAATTGGCGAATGCCATCCCTACATGGCTCTACTATGAGATTGGAGAGACTTTCAAGGAAGATTCTCGCAAACTCCGCACATCAAGCACTCAGAACAATATCAAGTACCTTATCCCTCGTTCCTGCAAGATACAGACTGGTTCGGCTCGTAACCCTGAGTCCTGCCGTTCTGCCGATGCAGCTATGGCTCACATCACCGAGGAAGCCTTTTTCCCTAACACTACAGAGTGGACTCCACAGAAGGTTGTCAATGCCGCAATCTCGCCTATCAATGTTACGAGACCTTACACCTTCATCGTGCGAGAGTCAACCCCTAACGGTCGTGAGAATGAGTTTCATGACGAATGGGTGCGTGCCAACTCTTTCGACAAGGACGGCAATCGTCTTTCCATCTATACCCCTTACTTCGTTCCATGGTTCGACATCGAGAAGTATATCCTTCCTTTCAAGTCTGAGCAAGAAAAGATTGATTTCGTTCTTTGGCTCTACAAGAATCGTGAGGATGAGCAATATCATGGCTCTTACTTCTGGTGGCTTTGGGAAATCAAGGGTGCAACCCTCGAAGGCATCCATTGGTATGTGAATGAGTGCAAGAAGTACAGCGACTTGGATGGTATGCGCCAAGAGTACCCTTCCGATGACGTGGAAGCCTTCCTCTTCTCCGGCACAACCGTCTTCGACCCTTACAAGTTGAAGGAGATGGAAGAGGATTGCAAGGGCATCGAGCCTATCATGGTGGGCGACATCGAGGGCGATTCCTACGATGCTGCCGACCCTGCTTGCATGAACAACATCCGTTTCGTAGAGCGTGCTGGTGGACCTCTCAAAGTTTGGGCTGGACCCGATAACTCCGAGATTGTCAAGCACCGTTACGTTGTAGCCTGCGATATTGGTGGTTCACATAAAACCTCCGACTTCTCCGACATCGTGGTGCTCGACCGCTACGATGAAATCTATGGTGGTGTTCCCGAGATTGTAGCCGAATGGCATGGTCACTGCGATGCCGACCAACTCGCCATGCGTTGCGCCCAGATTGCTCATTTCTTTAATGATGCCTTCCTGGTTATCGAGAACAATACCGCTTACTCTCGTATGAACAATACCGAGGGCAACCAGTCTGAGCTGTTCTTCCCTATCCTCATCCCTCTCTACAGTAATCTGTATAGTGCGTCACAGTCCAAGTTGAAGAAGGTGAAGAACATAGAGATGAAATGGGGATTCAATACTAACAAGGCTACCAAGGTGGCAGTAGTGAAGACCATGGCACGCATCATCCGAGACGGTGGCTATATGGAGCGAGAACTTGCAGCCATTGATGAATGCACCTACTTCCTCTATTACAAGCAGAACGACTGCTATGGTGCCATTGCTGGCAAGCACGATGACCGTGTGATGGCTAGAGCTATCGCCCTCTACGTAGAGAAGGATATGCCAGCACCGGAAATCGTTCCATTCCGTTCAAAGGCAGAGATAGAGCGTGAACGCCTCCGCAACCGCCCACCTGTAGTAGCCGAGCTGTCAGGCATAGGTGGTGGCAGCTAGCCCTCTCCCTGAGCCACCGTTCCAGGCGATTCTATCGCCTGTCCATATAAGTTAATAATTAAAAGTAAAAAGAAAAATGAAACAAAGTTATTCAAACCTGCTGCGTAAGATGCTCATAACCATCTACCCGCCTATTGTTACTCGTATCGAACTCTTCCGCTCCACTCGTATGTGGCAGAAGGGAGTGAAAGCCACCCTTGCTAAGTACAAGGAAGGTGGTGCGCCTCGCTTCTACATGCTCTACGACCAGTCTCACAAGGATTGGGCGATTATGACCTACGACCCCAATCGCAATGGTATGCTCGCCTACCGTCGCCTAGTCCAGCTTGGCAAGTGGAAGGCAACACGCTACTTCAAGAACGTTGAAGACATCAAGGCTGCATCCTTCTACTACACACCTTCCAAGTGGGGTGCCATCGGCTGCGATGCCGACAACAAGGTTAGAGCCAAGAAGTTGAAGCAGTGGCAAGAGTATTACATGTATCGTGTTTCCGTCCCTATGGAAAAGCTACGTTCCTACAAAAAGAAACATGGTATCTCCTAAGCCCTCACAAAACAAAAGGAAGAGAAAGCCATCACGGTCTCCTCTTCCTTATCTTTTTACCTTTAAACTAAAACCTAAAAACAATCTACTAACTAAAAACTTAAGAGTTTATTATGATTCTAAGAACTTTCCTTTTATGTACCCGATGATGGCAAAGCAGCCAAGTCATTTACACCATCGCTTGCATCTTTCAAGTGTGTTGCTGGCGTACCTGCCTGCTGTTGTCCGGCTCCTGCTGTAGGCATTTCGCCATTCGCTTGCTGCTGCGCTTGCATCGCCTGTAGCTTCTCTAGCTGTTCCTTGAAGTACTTCTTCATTCTGCTAGTACCAGGGAATTGTCCTACGGTAAGCATCGTATATGGGTCCATCTTACCGCTAACCATCATCTGCCAAGCCATATCGTTATTGGCATTTCTGATAAGTGGACTGTAAGCGTCCAAGTCGATGGAAACATCTAAATCCATATCCCTCATGGTCTCTGGATTGAAATGTGTCTCGAAATCGTCCCCCTGTCAGTTTCACGCTGTCCGCTGAGGTGCAAAACTCCTGTATGAGATACAGCTTCTTCTTGGCGATTCTCACCTTGAAGTTATTGAAACTCTCCACAAAATCTTGTATTGTGGTAGAAGAACTTTCCCTTTCCAGCTGGTATTGTTTACCGCTAGTGTTGCGATGAACGCCTTGCAGAGCACCCTGCACGCCTGTACCCTCACTTGCCATGGTCTTGGCGAAGTTAACCATGAAGTCAACTCCTGCTGGAATACTCTTGTTGACCAAAGTCTGCGGTGGCTTGCCTCCGTTGGCTGAGTTCCACAAGATCATACCATCTGTTTTGGTATAGTTCACTTGCATTTCATCAATACTCTGTTTTTCGCTCAATGCGTTCTCGTCAACAAGCATCGTACCCTTGGCACCATTCGCTACGATGAAGTTTATCATCATCATATAGTGGTTCAAGGTACGCTGGTTGTTCTCGGCACGCATTGAGAAACTTCTTACCTCGCCATTCAGGCAAGGATATGCCACGAAGGTATATGGCATAATGGAAGTTCTGAAACCGTCTCTCAATACATAATAAGGCGATTCCCTAGCATCCAGCAGATAGCCATTCGGAGTTAGGTATCTTCTATACCAATAGGTCTCAACCTCATCCTTCATTTCGATGGTCTTAAGCTCTGATGGGTCCACATAATAGATAGGCTCACCGTTCTCATCGAGCACAGGCAGGCCGTTCTCGTCCTTCATGATGTTGGCTTCCTCTAGCTTCCGCTTCTTCTCCTCGTAGAAAGCTCGTTGGTCGGGAGAGGCATATCCGCTAGTTCCTGCATCCCAGTCATGCACCCAGATGGCTGGTCTAGTCTCCTTCGTCCATATCTCCAATACCCTGTACTTGCCGATTACCGAAGAATGGGTGAAATCGTCTATCCCTGCATACTGCGCTTCACCATTCGGGTGATAAGTCTGTTCTGGAGCAAAATGATGCTGTGTCTGTAGATATATCTCGCTCAGTTTGTCCACCTCAGCCTTGCTTCCATCGGTGAAGGTGGCGATTATCTCTCGCCAAGTCAAATCGTGAGCCTCAGCGATAAATTCTATGTCGCTCAGGTCATACTTGAAGAAAGGTGGCAACGCTATCTTAAAGATGTCCACCATGTAGTCAAAGATGCCATTCTTGCCATCCTTCCTGCCATAGTAGGTTTTCATGCCCACGAAGGCGAAGACACAGAAGGCATAAAACATTCTGGCATCTAGCTCCTGTCGGTCGTTCAAGTTGTCGTTCTGCCGAAGGTATTCATTGAAGAAATTGATATAGTCCTCCTCGTTGGGGTCTACGGCACTGCAAGAGGCTGTACTGCGCTGCTGGCGCACAAGTCCTACGAGAGAAAGCAGCTTGTCACCTATCACATCATATTCCAGTATAGGCATACCCTTCATTTCCATATACTGACGGATGCTTATCTTTCTGCCGTTCCACTCTATCAGTTCTTCCAGCTGTCTGCCCATCACGAAGTCCTGCGCTCGCTTCCACTTCTTTCTCAGCTCTGCGCCATCATAGAAGTATTGGCAAGCCCATTCTATCAGCCGAAGGTTGCTGTCCGTCTGGGCAAACCGCTCCCTGCTCACTCCCTCCAGGGAGTCAGGTCCAGGCTCGGCATAGTTCGAAATATCATTTATAACACGATTATCTGGCATAATTCTTAATTTTTCGCCAAAAATACCGCCTTTTTCTCACTTCTTAGTGATAAGTTGCGCAACTTAACATTACTTTCTCATATTTTCCCCTTATTTTTGTTCCGCAATTCTTTTAAATGTAGAATTTCTAATATATTAGATAGTATGAGTAAATCAATCAATGTTCACGAAGCCTGCGTCATCACCAAGGATGATAAAGGCAACCTCTCCCTGGTAGGCAAGGCGAAAGAAGCCCTCACCACCTTGAAGAAGAATAAGGTTTCCGTCTGCATTCTCCTCTGTGACAACAAGAAGGAGGACGTGGAAAAGTTCCTTAACGACAATAATGTACCATTCTCCTCTATCTACACCAAGGAAGAGACCGATAAGGATGGCAACACAAAGCATGTTGACCCACCAAAGGCAGATGTCACCATCATGCCAAGCTCCAAGGTTATCACCCTTCGAGACGATTGGCAGTGGTGCTTGGATGATATTGCTCACCGTCTTTGGGGAGAAAAAAAGAAAGAAGCTCCCAAGAGTGAACAGCAGAGCATGGACGAAGCTATGAAGCGTTACATCGATTGGGCGAAGCCAAAGAAGGCAGAAGCCAACGGACCCGCCCAGATAGGTTAGTCATCGCTCCAACATCTTCAAAATACGATTTTCATTTTTTTACAAAACTATAATTTATTTGGAATTTAGAATTTTACGACTATCAAAAATGGACTCGCTGTGAAGCAAGTCCATTTTCTTTTTCTGAGTATCGAGTAAGCCCTCGTAGCTTTTATCATGCCGGACTACTCCATTCCGTTTAATGTTTCAATCAGCTCCTTTCTGGTCTTGCGAATCTCCACCATTTTGGCGGCATCGTTCTGACCGTCCATTTGCTTCTTGGCTTTGTTCATCTTCTTCTTGGCAGCAGAGATAGCCTTTCTCGCTGCAAACAGTCGCTTGTTGGTCTTGCTGTTCTTGAAGGCGTTTGCCTTCGCCTTGTCAACATCCTTCAAGCGTAGATACTCATCGTAGGTCTCCATCGTTCCGTTCCATACAGCCTGTATTCTCCAGTCCTCTGTCACATCCTCCGATTTCGCCTTCATCAAGTACTTGTTTTCAGCCTTTTCCATCTCCTTCAAATCATCCTCCCCATTCAGGTAGCTCTGCACCATGTCCAGTGTCTCCTTCTGGGTGAATGCCTTGTAGGCACTCATAGAGAGGAATTTCTTCATCTTCTGGCGCATCTTCTTCTTTTCCGTGATACTCTTAGCCTCATCGAAGCGTTCGCTAGCCACCTGCAGCGAAGTCACGCCATCTTGCATTTCGGATGCTTCCAAAGCCTTCACTGAAGAAATCGCTGCTTTCAGCTGCACTTCCGGATCAATACCATTTTGTACACAAGCGTTGTAAGTCATGGCTAATCCTTGCTTGTCCTCTGACATGATGAAGGTTTTGAAGTAATCTTGTGCCTTATATCTGGAGAATCCCTTGGAAGAAGGGAACACCAAATCAAGCATCTTAAACTCCTTATCCTTTTGAGTCGGGACGGCAAACGGAACATAGTAAGACCCAAGTTTTGGTATCAACCCAAGGTTCTCACCATACTTTCTCTGCATTTCCTTATCAACATAATCAGGTGACAAATACCATTTATAAGTATCTATCATTCCTCTTAATAACGGACTAGCCTTTCTGTACATGCGTCTAACCATAGGTCCAGGAATAGCAAAGTTATCTTTGGCATCAAAGAACAACTCTGGTATCTCCCTGAATTGCTTGCCATGACGGATATACATTTCTGTTCCATCAGCATAGCGACCCATAAAGATTTTGCTCTGTTGCCCAAGGCTATTGCCACGCATCAAGTAGTCGTACCAGTGCATACCATTAGGATATGCTAATTCGTAAGGACTCTTGTAGCTAGGATTGGTCTTACGTATCTCATCAGCCTTCTCCTTCTGCTTTTCTTCGTCCCATGCACGCATTGCTGCATTAACCAATTGAGATAAACCTTCATATCCAATCATGAAACCGATACCATAGCAAAGGAGACCTGATTTTGAACGTGACAATCTCAGATAGTCTTCTTTTGTCATTTCACCTCGACCAAGAACATGCTTGTAATATTCCATGAAGTTCTTGATACTTGCCTCATTCCAAATTGAACCATAGCCGAAGATAGACAATGCATGTCTAGTTGTTGAGATAAGCCAGTCCTTTGATAAGAAGATGAAATCAAGAATTGTTTGCATCTTTTTGGAAAGACCAAGCACATCGAAGTGCTGACCTCCAAACATATCATTCACGAATTGACCATCTTCGTCCAATGCCTTATTCAGCATATCTTCATTCCAATTCATTTTTTTGGCTCTTTCCCTTGTACGCTCAGCACGTAGCTGATAAGTCGCCAATTTCAAGCCATCATGCAGATAACTCCATAGAGCTACATCAAGTCCCTTCTGGGACATCTTTAACAACTCTGTTGCCACCTCCAAAGGGAAGGTTACGGAAGAACCTGCTTTCATTGCCACATTACCCTCAACTAACTTAGAATGAAGTCTTGCTACATAAGAATGCACCTTTTCATAGAGGTTTTCTATATCGGCTGTTGCATAGTCAGAAGCAGAGCCGAACTTCACCAAATGTTTAGCAGCTTCCTTGAATACATCAGGATTTGCAAAGGCAGGAAGTTGATGATTCTTGGCTGTGTCTGTAATAAGATACTTCATAAAGTAAGCCATAGCTTTTGCTGGTCCAAATTCAGCAGAATTTTGAACAGCATACACCTCGGTCAAAGCTCCAGCATGGAAACCAGAGAACCCAAGTTCTAAGGTCTTAGCTATACTCATTGCATTCTTGACACCTTTCAATACTTTTGGTAATTTTACAGTGCCAAATGCAGCATTAAACCAATCCTCGGCAGATTTATTGAATATCTTACCTTGGTTGTAAACCCAAACAGTATTAATGCCTGGAACAACATAAGGAGTATATTTGTTTTCATCCACCATCATCTCTTTTGGCTGTATACTAGTTAATAATGGCATACTACTGGTTATCTCGCCATCCTTGTTGCGTTCTATCACATTGATTCCACTCAATTCTTGAAGGAACGTCTTGTTTGCAAACGCCTCAATATTACTTTGGCTGTAATAAGCCAACAAGTCTGTTATATCAGTTGTCTTAGGCACAAGTCCAGCATCAACACCTTCCATATAAGTACTTACCTTTCGAGGCTTTTCATTAGGACTCTTTGTACGCTGTCTGCCTTCCACCAAATCAGCATAAGCCTTGTCATCGCTTTTTTTCTTGTCCCACCGATGGTTTACATAGTCGTTTGTATAGCCTATGTCTTCTCTCACAGTATGACTATCTTTTAACCAAGTGAACGTCTTATCATACCATTCTCTGATTTTATCAAGGAGAGATTGCATTTCTTCACTCAGATTCTTATACTCAACACCTTCTGGAACAATACGCTTCAATACAACTGGTAATACATGCTCGGCTAAGATGTCCGTACCATCTACAGGCACGAAACCTTCCTCTCCAACATGATTGTCGTTGATTGCTTTAGCCATTTTACTTGCGACTTCTGTCATAGAAGGAACATCGTCATAAACAATAGTTTCCTTGCCATCCTTTTCTATCTTATGACTCTTTGAAGCTAGAACTCTCAACTCATCTGTAAATGGCTGAATAGCATCAATATCTTTTGCGGTCACATGAATATGTCCGTTTTCAAAAGCACCAACCGCATTCATCTCATCTGCAATATCACGCATTCTTCTAGGAGTCTCTATAATATAAGGTATAGCCTCAGCCATTTTCTTTGCCTGAGTCTTTGGAGATTTGCCTGTTGCTGTTTCTTTAACGGCATCAGCAATAGCATCAGCCTTTCTTCCAAGATAGCTAGCATTAGCCATCTTGTTAAGTTCTTGCTTAACGCTATTAATAAAGATAGCATCATCTGCAGATGCACTCTCTATATTTTTTCTACGATAGATAACAGCATCATGTACGCTACGAGCTGCGCCCTCCTTGCTCACGTCCGTACTGGTCACCTCTGCCAAGTCCTGCATCACTCGCTGCTCCAGGGCATCAGCCTCCGGATTGGTCTCTGCCGGATAAATCTTACCCTCATACAAGTCCAGATCGGCATCGTTCTGTTCGTTCAGTTCGTGTCTTGTCAACCAGTCCTCGTACTTCTGTCTAGCCTCGTCCTGCTTCTGCTTCTCGAAGGAGAACATATCAGGCATAGGGTTCTCCTTATCGCCCATGGCATCGTTCCATTTCTCCCACTCCTTATAGCGGTTCATAAAGGCATCATCGCTTTCGCCTTCCTTGCGCTCTGGGCGAAGTGGCATTTCCTCGCCTCTCAGTCCATGGCTATCACGCCACTCCTTGTTAAGGCGTTCCCATTCCTTCTTGCCCTCGGCATCCTTATCGAAGTCATAGAACATAGGTGGCTCTGGGTCTTCCGTGTCCTCTCGGGCTTCCTTCCATCGCTTCCATTCCATCACTCGCTTCATGTATTGGATGGCACTCTCGCCCTTCTTCTGTCTCGGCTTGCCCTTGCCAGCACCATCAGCTAGCGCATCCTTGATTTCGGCATTGCTAGCCTGTGCCATCATAGCCTCCTGCTTCTCCTTCGGCATATTGTCCCAAACGTGGAGAGCCTTACCAGCCTTCATCAGATAATATCTCAAATCCTTGTCGTTCAGAAGTCCAGGCACACGGATGCCAAGTTTCTTAAGCACCTTGATGAGATAATGCTTTATCTTAGTCCACAGAGAAAAGTCCTCAGCTGTAGTTGGACCCTCCTCTGCAAGATGTGCGATATACTCCTGCGTGCCGATATTGATGCGGTCAGGATTGTTCCAACCTGGATCATACTGATGAGCGAAGTCGAGAATCTTGCCCCTCGTCTTCTTATCTACAGACTTATATACGAAGTCCGCAAACTTTCTCACGCCCTGCTCACCACCAAGCAGCACTTCCATACCCTCATGTCCTATCTTCTCATGGAAGACGGTTCTCTGAGCCTCATCGGCATCAGCACAGTTAGGCAGATAAACATGAACCGTATGCGTAGTTGGGTCATACCATCCGGTAGCACCATTCTTCACATCACTCAGATAAGCATCCGGTACCTCATCCACAGAAGTGTAAACCGTAGCCTCAGCACCACCCAGTTTGTTGGCAGTGTTCACAACCCGGTCACTCACCTGTTTCTGCTTGTCAGCATCCCAGTTATTCTTAAATATAGAGCTGCCAAGTCTAGCCAGCACATTTCTGCCGGATAAGTCATCCTTATTCAGCAGAGGAGCAATCACGCCCTTGGTCAACTGCACCGGAATACCATTGCCAATGATGGTATGCGCCAAAGATTCCGTCTTAGGCAACAGATAGTCATCGCCCAGTCCGGTTATTCTAGCCAATACCCTGCCATCAGCACGCAACACCTTTCCACCCGGCATGATAATCACATCTCCGCTCTTGGTTCTCAGCGTTGGCAGAATCTCATCCCCATAGGCATGAGGTATCTTGCCATCGGCATAGGCACTGCCCATTACGTAAAGAGGCTTCTCCACCTTCTGCCAGTCTATACCGTCAACTTTCAATCTGGTGTCCATCCATGGTGCCACACCGTTTTTCTTCTCCGTCAGGGTAGGAAGAATATCCTCCACAGCCTCTAGCCATCCACCCTTGCGTGGTTGCTTCTTAGGCTTCTCCGGCAGTTCTCCGTCCTTCACGGCTCTAACAATCAGTCGCTCCCTGCTGGTATAACCACCAAAATCTGCGGCATTATAAACGTCAGCATCCCATTTGTAGCCGTTCTTATCCAACGCCTGGGTGATAATCTTCATCGCCTCAGAGTCCTTGTAACCCTTCACGTTCTCTATAGTCACCACTCTCGGTTTCACGGCATCAATGAAGTCGGCAGTACTCTTGGCTGTCTCCTTGTCAAGCTCCACTTCGCCCCCATTGCTCTTAGCCTGAGAGTAGTTCTTGCATACAGGCGAAGCATGGAAATACTCCACCTCACCATCAATATGCTTCACCAGTTCCTTAGGGTCCACGTCTCTCACGTCAGCCGTAACAATATGCTGCCCGAAGTTATTCCGATACACGCCACTTATCTTCCGGTCATACTCCACAGCCACCACAGGGTCGATGATGCCCTTCAATCCCTCTTCTACCAGTCCACCACCACTAAAGTAGGTGCCGGCCTTCATCAGCGAATCAGGGTGCTTCTTCAACTTCTGCTCCAAGATAGGAGATTGTGCATTTTTACCATACACCTTGGAATAATGCACCCCATCATTCTCGCCTCCTACGATTCTTCCTCTGTTATCGGTTTCAACAAACGGCACACCTCGCTTCTCCAACTCTTTTCTCAGACTTGGAGTAACCACATTCGAAGGCATAGTAATATTCTTGCCCTTGAACATATCATTAACGATAACATCAGCCACCTCGCTGTCAGGCACAATACGCACAGGCTTATCCCAACGAGAAAGCACCACCTTGCGCTTGCCTGTCAACTGTCCTTGGATGATACCTGCCTTCCACTCTACTTCGCCCACGGCATCCTTGGCTTTATCAGCCTTGTAGCCACTGGTCAGCTCGCTCTTTGGCACCTCAACCTCTACGGTTACGATGTTAGGGCGATTCTGAGCCTCGCTAAACTGGTCATTCAGTGGAGTTCGAGAAGTATGAAGATAAGGATTGTAAGCAGCCTTAAGCGATTTACCATTACCCTTGTTGAGGGTAAACATACCCTTATCATCAGCAAGTTCTGGTCGCTCATCTGCCTGTTCCCACTTACCGAGTTCGATAGGTTCCACAAACTTGCCCTTCACCTTTGCAGCCATCGGTGGATAGAGTTTTCCATCTTCGCCTACCTGCATGGCACGATAAACCTTCACCGTGTCTTCTTTATCCAGCTTCTTGATGGTCTCAGGGTCTTTCACGATGCTATAGCTAGCATCATTCCCATTCATCACAATCTGCTCGTCACGGTTCACGTCCTCAGTTTCAGATGCCAAGGAGTTTCTGCGCTCCTCGTCCGTCATACCCAAACGCTTCTCCACGTTACGAGCCTCAACCTCACCAGCCAACTTTCTATATTCTTGGTAAGAATCAAAGTCTGTACGTTGGAACCTATCCAAACGGAAACGCTTAATGGCATCATCCATACTTCTGTCTGCATAGCCACGTGCGAAGTAGTTGAAACCCTTAATTCGGGTTTCCTTGTCAGGAATGAACTCAGGCATATCCATGTCCTTATATTCTTGAATAAGGGCTTTCTCTACAGCAGATTGGTTATACTCACCACCCATTTCCTTGGCTTTCTCTTCCAATTCAAAGGCATAGGAACGTGCCTTCCATTCAGCCTTAGCAGCATTGAAATCTCTCTCCACCAGCTCGGGTGTGCCACCATGCGCAAACCCCTCTTCACGCTGAATTACGTGCTGAATTTCATGATTCAGAATGCTATTAAGATACTTTAATTCATCCGCATGAATGGTAATAGTCTTTGTTTGTGGATTGTATTCCCCATTTGAAGGCATGTCATTCATTACTGCATCAGTATGGATTTTAATATTTTTCAACTGAGGATAAGCCTCAAAAAGCTTTGGCGCATCTACAGCATCTTCCAACTTACCATCAGTCCAAAGCATATCCTCTTCGAAACGCTTAACGATATTTCCACCACCTACATCGATGGTGTCCTTTATCTTGGCATCAGGCATTTCGTATCTCCACTTGCCATCTACACCTTTCTCCCAACCTGTAGCCATCTTGATAATCTTGGCATCCTTCTTTGCCTTTTCCATCTGCTTGGCTACATCAAGATTATCCATGCGGATAGTTTGCTCATCAGCCTTATCAGCCTCAGCAGCTCCCTTCTCTCCAGCAAACATGAAGCGAATATCCTTCTTGCGTGAGTTGAAACGCTTAGAAGGAGGAATAACGTCACCCTCATCATCATAGGTAACAAGGTCGTTCAACTTTCTATTATTCTTGGCATTCTTGTATTTATATTCCTTGCCATCATCAAAGCCAAACTCGTTTGCGTCATTACCATCCCACCACAGTTGAGTAGCCGGAACTTCATCCTCGATGATACGATATTTGCCATCCAGTCGGCTGTTACCGTGCATATCGGCATATTTCTTAGAAGGAGTAACCCAGTCACCATTACGCAACTTTCCTTCCTTCACAGAAGTTGGAACAGCACGATAAACCTTTACCTTAACATCCTTCTCGCCATTCTTAATGGCATCAATAGCCGTATTGATGGCTTTCACAGATTCCAATCCATGAGGAGTGTTCTGCGAATAACGCTCAGGGTGAGAGAAGTAATCATCCGGCTGAGGAGTGTACCCCAAAGCCATATCCTCCAGGTTTACATCTGAGCCACTGGATTCCCAATCGTCACGTCTCGCCTTGTCGCTTTCATAACCAGGGTTTCCCGGTGCAGCCCATGCACCTACGCCCTGATATGCGCTTTCGGTATCGTCATATCCCTTACGTCTGGCAGCCTCATCAAGCATCTCCCTGGCAGTAGCATCATCACCCTTAGCAAGAGCATCCATATACTGCTTGTCAAGTTGAACATCAGGAATCAGAGAAAGTTCCTCCAGGTGCTTTTTTCGCTTGGCTTCCTCTTCCTCTGCTCTCTTTCTAGCAGCTTCCATAGCATTACGCTCTGCTTCAACCTGCTTTCTTCGTTCCTCAATCATTGCATCAAGGTCACCAAAATTCTCCTTCAAGGCTTCATTTATAGGTTTGGTGTACTTAACAACATCCTTAAATGAGAAAATGTTACCTTCATTTACCTGCATCAAGTGACGCTTTATATTGGCTCTGGAACGTGCAGCCTCAGCAGTAGACCCCTTCTTAATAGCATTGGCATACATGGCCACGTCAGCCTCATCAACCCCAAATTGCTGAGATACAGCTTTTATTTTATCCTCCACAGATAAATTTCCACCATTTTCCTTGGTGATTTCAAAGGAATTGCGTATCTTTGCATCGCTATGAGGATTCAGGACGCTATCCTTTCCGCTTGGGTTATTTGCGGATGGAGTTAATGCCGAACCTTGATTCTCGCCCAAGGAATTAGAATCGCCTCTGAAACGATTCCATAGCACTTTTGATTCCGTTAATTCTTTCAACAATTTTGAAGGCTCTATTTGATGGGCACTGATTGAAACTTCATCCTCGCCTTGCTTTACGGTGATTGATTCAAAGTTCAGAATCTTTGTTCCGTCTACTTTCTTGAAAGACTTTACAAACAGATACTTGGTCTGTCTTTCTGCACCTTCTTTAGGAGCAGGCTTCTCTAAGATAACATCTGGACGCTCCAAGGTAGGTTTCAATAGACCAAATCGTTTGATTCTGTCTTCTCTACCAGCCTTTTTATATTGGTTTTCACCTAACTTGATGCTACCTATTGGTGTATTGACACGACCATCCTTGCCGAAATCCTGTAACCAGTTATCCTCTGTATGTTCGAGGATTCTTTCAGGCTCGGCATTATCAGCCATCTGCTGGCGTAAAGACACAGCTTCGCCCTTGGTCATTTGACCTTTCAGCACGGTACGTGGGTCCACTCCCTGCGCCAAGTCTCTCAGCACAAGGTTACGAATATCCTCCAAAGTCATTTTCTTGATGTCCTCAGGCTTCCACTTGGTGAAGGTCTCCAAAGTCCAATACCAGAACTTCTTCAACCACTCCTTCAACTTATTGATAACACTCAGTTCCTTAGCTGTATCAAGCGGATTCTCCTTGATGGCATCCTTAGCCATCTGTTCAAGTATTGATTCACCCTCGTCACCTGTCAGACGAGCAAAAGCCTCATCACAAAGTTTCTCCTCGCTCAGATGCTTATAGTTAGGATCGCCTTGTAAGTTCTTGAACCATTCCGTCTGCTTGATGAGATTATCACCATGCTCAATTAGTTCAGGATTCTTAGCCTTAGCAGCTGTGCGCCAGATATGCTGATACTCATGGATAGGCGTGTTAGGATTCAGATGCTCCTGGTTCAGCACAATCTCATTGCCATCGGTGTAGCCATACACCGTGCCCTTGCCTTTCAAGAAACTTACTCCTGGCTCTGCAACAGTTTTCAGTTGGTTCTCCAAATCTTGCAACTTAGCTTCCAACTCTCTTCGCTTAGAGCTATACTCCAGCATAGCCGTTTGTCTAGATTTCATCCAAACATCATCAGGGATTTCGTTTTCCGAACTCAGCCCATGCTCATCCATATATTGCTGCATCAGCTGATTTTGATAGGCAATACGCTCGTTACCTGCTGCATCAAGCTTGGCATGAGTTTCCTTAATCTGCTTCTTCAAATCAGAAATTTTCTCTCTGTTTCTGTCAATCTTATAAGGGTCAAACTCGCTAGGCACTCTACCCACCACGTTCTTCACCTGCTCCTCGAAAGGCTTATTGAGGTCAAAAGCCTTGTAGTTGCCGATTCTCCAAGCATTGGTATAGTACTTACGCCACTGCTCAGCCAAAGCCTTCTTTTGGAAGTACTCTGGCATCTGGTTAGGTTTATCCATGTTCACGATGGCATACTGCGCATACTTATCTGGACGATGCTCAGTTGCCCAATCGTATGCAGCCTTAGCAGCCTTCTTCTGCTCAGGTGTCTTGATGTTGAAACGAAGGTGTGGGTCGTTCATCAGCATAGAGATTGCAAGATTATCCTGCGCCTCAGCCACCTTCTCCATCTCCTCGTTGCTTATCACCTTCACCGGAATGCCAGCCTTCTTAAGCATAGCAGAAACGGCATCAAAAGCCACCTTCTGCGCCTCCGTCATTTCCGAAGGCTTCACCTCCTTTATATCGCGATTAAAAGAGGCAAGTGGCACAAGTTTATGAACCACGACAGCAGTTAAATAGCCTTGTGCGTTAAAGCGAGGATTCAACTCGTAAGCACAAGCATTTTCTTTGTCTACCCAAGAAACACCCTGGCGATACTTCTTTGTACCAAACCATTTTTTTTCGTTTGGATAGAGTTTATCCCCTTTGATGTTAGAAGAAAGCATAGTATATCCATACTCTGGCTTATCCTCCTTATCTTGGTGGAAGTTAAGAAGACGCTCTGCAAACTTCTGCATCTTAGGTTTATCTTCCTCAGAAGGATGCACATCGTTCTCGTATGTATATTCCATATCAGAAATAAAGTTCTGATTGGCATTCTTCTTTATCATGGCATACTCCGCAAAAGGCTTAGTCTTGCGGTCAGAAGACTCCAGCCACTTGTCAAAGGTAGCCTTAGGCACAGAAGTAACCTTACCAAGTCCATTCCAGTCCTTGGAATAGTTGGCAAGATAAGCCTCTGTAGCAGCCTCCTCAGAAGGATAGCCATACATCACCTTATGCTCGTCAAACTCACCAGTCTCTGGGTTCACTTGGTCAACAACATAAACGTTACCATCAAAAGAATCAAGGTCAGCAGCATCATTGATGAACATATCAATATGGTCACCATCCACGCCAATCTTGCCCAAGATATATCCATAAGTATCGTGCATGGTCACGCTCCAAGGCTTGCCCTGCTCGTCCTTACCGCTACGTGTCGTGCCCTTCGGTGTCTCTACAGTAAAGTCATAGCCACCAAATGACAAATGTCCCTTCTTATAGTTACCTGCCTTCTTCTGAGCCTCAGAAGGGTTAGGCTCAGTCTCGGCAATGGCATTCTTTAAACGTTCTCCAAAGGATGCTTCTTGCGGTAGATGTGGAGTTCTATCAGCTGAGCCTTCGCCAGATGCCAAGCTGCTAATCTCTTGTCTCCCTTCGCCTGTGCTATTATGTAACGCTCCAGTCTCGGTCTCAGCAGATGCTTCTCTGCTACCACCTTCTTGGCGATTGCGATTTCCTTCATCAACTCCTCTCCGTGAAGAGTCGCTACCCAGGCTACTGCCTCCTCCATATCCTTCTTCATTGCTTCTGTCATCATAATCTGCTAATTCTGGTAAAATTGATTTGACATATTGTTTGTACTCTCGTTCACGATTCTCAATCTCCATCATGCGGTCATATTCCATACCAGCAATATGGTTAAGTTCGTTTTCTGACGGCAAAGGTACAGAATTATCTTCAAGATAAGCATAATAATCTGGATTTTCTGCCTGTCTTTCGATAATTTCACGCTCTTTCTGTGCCTCATAATACTCTTCCTCGCTTGAAAGTTCCTCCTCTGCTGCAGCAATTCGGTTCATAAGTGCCACGTTACGCATATCCTTCACGTTGTCGTAGGACTTGAACATATCGAGCAAGGTGTTTCTCACATCTTGGTCAGAATATCCCATATCCTGCAAGTTTACAGGAAGGTCATTGTACACTCTCACGGCAAACTCGTTAACCGACAAACCTGTGCCTTTCTTGGCAAGGAGATAATTGAATTTATTAGAATCATATCCCTTACCAATACCATATTTGAAGTTATCCTTGCCAAATTCCGCCTGAAGCGATTCGGCATTCAAGCTATGAGGGCTTAATGCTTCCGACACAGCCTCCTCCAATGTCTGAGGCGTTAAGTCCATAACATCTATAGAGGCATCCTTGTAAATCTCTTTGATTGCTCCAAGGTCATTCTTCTTGAAGGCATCAGCCACAAGAACCTTGCGCTGCTCAGAAGGAGTCAATTCTTCCATCGCCTTGGCTCTCTCCTCCTTATTCTCTGCACTATATAGAGTATTGAGCAACTTATCCTGTGCCTTCAAATCCTTTGCCGATGCAGATAGATTAGCCTGTCTAGCCTCTAACTGTGCCTTGGTAGTGTTCAATTCCTTCAACTGGTCAGCCGAATAATCAATATCACCATTCATATATTGCTCCAGGGCTTCATTAATATCATCTATCTGTGGCTGCACCTCGTCATTCTGAATATGATAGATGCGCTTGCGCTCAGAGGCAATATAGTTGCTAGCCTCATCCATGGTAGGATATTGCTTCTTCAATTCTTTATTGTCTAGCACAGCCACCTCACGCTCATCAGCAGATGTAATTGCGTTCTCGTCCACACCTGCCTTCTCGATTTCAGCCTTGCGCTCATTCTTCAAGGTTCTAGCCTCCTCTGGAGTCATAACCTCCTTGCGAATAGCATTCCAGTTCTTATAACGAGTTTCAAGGTCGGCAATCTGCTCATTAACAAGTGCCAAGTCGTTCTCCACCTTCTGAGCCTTCTCTGGGTCCAAGTCGGCATTGAGAGATAGCCAGTCCTCATATTCAGATGCAGCCTTTCTCTTGTTATCCAACTGTTCCTTGATGTCAGAACGGCTACCACTGATAAGGTTTATCAGTTTACCATGGTCATTGCCAAATTGCTCCTGTAGATACTCAGCTGCCACCTTTGGCTCTGTGTCTTTAGAGGAATAATCAGGCTGTCCCATGCCCAAGCCTACGATACCTTCATTATATCGTTGTTTCTTATCTGCCTCAGCCTTGGCTGCATCATCGTTGGCACGCTGTGCGTCCTCGGCATCCAGTTCTGCACCAACAGAGGTATCGATGGCATTCTGTCGCCAAGCATTGAACTCGTCCTTGGTTACAAATTCCAACTTATTGGGGTCTATTTGCGAATTAACATCAACATCTGTATCTGTCAATATCACACGACCATCTTCTGTATAACCCACAATTTTAACATCAGAAGGCTCATCACCTGCTTCCATAGAAACAGACACAATATCTCCTCGTTTAAACCCACTGCCATCAAACTGAGAACGGAACTGCTTATATCTAGCATCCACCTGCTCAGCTAACTGCTGATTGATGTAATCATCCATAGGAATAGGCGTGCCCACTTCCTTGATTTCGGCACTAGAAACCTGCTTGATGGCAGGATTTCCATCCTCATCAGGCACAACCACGAAGCCCCCACCATACTCATTGGCTTTCTTCAAGAATACCTGTTGACCTGTAGTAAGGGTAGCTGGAACGATATTTCCGTCTTCCGTCTGATAAGTCCAAAGAAGCTCCTTCAAGGCATCACCATAGCCATCATCAGCATGTTGCAGAGCATCATAAACGCCCTTCTTGGCATCCTGTGCCTCCACATACTTACGCACGGCATCCTGTTGTGCTGGAGTCATTGAGTTGGCACTCTGAGCCACAAACTGCTCCATGTCCTTTCCATCCTCATACGCCTTCACCACAACATTCATCTGTGCCTCATCATCACCAAAGGCACGCTTCAATCTAGCCTTCGACACATCATCGTTATGGTCAATCGCTTTCAAACCCTCAACATCCCCATACTGGTAGGCATTCTGTCCCATCACATAGGCATTAGACTTACTTTCATTGGAAGCGGTATTAGCATCAGAAGGGCTGGCACCGTTCTCCACCGAAGGTGTACCCTCCACATTTGTAGGCGTTTCACCCCCAACAGGAGGCGTTGGCGGTTCTGTTGGTGGAACATCAGAAGAAACAGAAGCATCTACAGGCTTTTCCGCTGTAGCCTCAGCATTCTGAGCCGAAGCACCACCTTCTTGTGTGGCACCAGGCAGTTCACGCTGTCCCTCAATCAAGTTTTGATTCATCTGCTCCTTTGCATCGTTCATTTCTCGTTTCAGCACGATGTCGTTATAGAGCTGCTTCTGGTATTCCTCCACAAGTTTCTGCTGTTCGGCAGTGCGAGACTTGCCATCACCCTCTAGAGCCTTGCGAAGCGTACCATGCTCCACACCTTGCGAATCCTCGAAGGTGCGCACATACTCCTTCATGATAGGGCTATTCTCGAAAGCACTATCATAGAAGTGGCGATAACTGTTCACCATCTGCTGCTCCTGCTCGGTCAGTTCCATGCCTTTCTGCTGTTTCTGCATGATGTCACCGATGGCACTGGCATTCTGATGAAGATAGATTGCAGCCTTATCCTCGTCATTCAGTTGCTCACCTGCGGCATACTTATCCCTAGCTTGCTCATATATGGTGTTCAGTCTATCCTGCAAGGCATCGGTATGGTAAGCCTTTTCATACTCAGAAGTGATATTCAGCGACTTCTCGAAGTCTAGCTTCTTCTCTGCCTTCTGAGCCTCTTCAAGCGAAGAATACTCTTTGCGGTCGATGATGCCACCATCCTTATTCAAGGTTTCGAGATATACTTTGCCATCATTATCCATTGGCTGCACGATGATAGAGTCGATAACTGGCGAGAAGGAAGAAGGGCGTTTTCCTTCTACCACAGCCATCATCTTTGCCTTCAATACCTCTGGCACGCTCTTATCGTTCATCAGGTTCATGTACTTATCAGTGAGTTGCCCCATCATCTGCACACCTTCACCCTCTGCACGATAACCATTGATGCCCAACTTCTCGAAGGCATCACGCAAATCATCATAGCCGAATCTCTTCAACTCGGCAATATCTCGGTCGTTGAAGTCAAACTTGCGGTTAAACTCCTTGGCATCCTTGAATCGGGCATACTTGCCCACCATACCAGGAAACCCGATGGAAACAAGATTAGCCATACTCTCCAAAGCACTCTCGGCAAAGTCCTTACCTGTAGGTTTGAAATTAGGGTCGTGAGCCATACGCTCCAACATCTGCTGACCTGTCATAATGCTAGAGTCCACCACCTTGCCACCTACATCTGCAAGAACATTGGTAGCCAAGCCTCTGCCCTTGCCTACCATATTGGCGATTGTACCACCTTGCATAATGGCACCTACGGCACTCTGCTTAGCCACCTCTCCCAAAGTATTGGCAAGAATCTTGCCCACTGAAGGATTGTAAACCTTGCCATTCTCATCTAACTGGCCAGTACGATAAATATCATCAATAGGCTTGGAGATAGCCGACTGTCCACCGAAGGTTACTGCACCATGAGCAGCACCTGTCTTCAACGCCATTCCCTTACTCTTGCCTATGAGAACCTTGGCTGCACGCTCTGCCATCTTGGCTTCCATGCCCTTAGCCATCAAGTCGCTAGCCAGTCTGCCCTCAGCCTTGGCAAGCATACTCTTGGTTACCTTGCCACCTGCGGCACCAGGAAGCCAATAACTCCAAGCATCCCCTGCAAAGGTCAACGCTGCACTGCCTACACGCTCCCAGAAGCCCGGCTGATACTGCCGGTTAGCCATATCCTCCAGCCAGTTCTGATAGTCGGTCTGTACCAACTTTCGTGTTATCTTGCCCACTATGGTATTGCCCAAGCCAGTATTCATTATATACTCTGCACTACCCTTTGGTATCATATTCTTCACCTCCAACTGATTGAGCTGAGCCTTCAACACTTCATCAATCATCGGCTTAAACTGCTTAGGGTTTCCGCTCAGAGTGCCATTCATGCCATATCGATGCATCACATTGAAGGCTGCGTTGCTCATATCGTTCAGAAACTGAGGATTCTTGTAAAGACCATTAAACTTCTTCTGCAATGCACTGAGAGTTTTCTGAGGGTCTTTGGCTTGATTAGATTGAACCTGAGAAGCGATGGCAGTACCAAGGCGAAGACTGGCTGGAATATTCTGACTTCCTTCCATACCTTCATTAAAAGCCTTACTTCCTGCCTCCTGCGCCTTGTTATACTCATCCACCACTGAAGGATTCACATACTTGCTAATAACATCTGAAAGCGCATCATTGATGTCTTGGTTCATCAGTCTGTCCTGTACATGCTCATCGTGAGAATAGAGGCGAGTAGCGATGCCTTCAGCGATGTTTCGATAGTTCTGACCATACTTCTGCACAAGGCTCTCAACCATGGCTGGCTTCAAGTAGTAAGCCACATAATCATCATAGTTTACACCCATAGCCGAAGCCTCCTGCTTCAACTTATCTTGCACATCATGGCTATACCATTGAGCATCGATATTCTTTTCGGCATCCTGTACGGTATCATCTGCCAAAGAAGAAACCACCTTGTTGGTCACTTCAAGAGCCGAACGGTTAGCATATCTGTTCAGAGCGTTCTGTGTGGCTTGTGTAGCCTCTTCAGGATTCATACCCTCGGCTTCAAGGTCAGCCACGAAGTTCTCAAAATAGTTGCCTTCCTTATCTGGTCGCTTCTTCCAATCTTCAAGATAGTTAGCAAACTTGGCATCCATCAAAGTATTGTCGTTCACTACGCTAGGGATAGAAGGAGCTGGCTCCTGCTTCTGTTCTTGGCTAGCATTCCCCTGTGCGGTCTGCTGCACCTGCTGATTATTGTCTTGTGGCTGCTGCATCGGCTGTGCTTGCTGCTCATTACCACCAAGAAGCATATTGGTAATCATGCCACCCATTTTCTGCTCCCTGCCGATATTACCTGCATCCACCTTCGGCATCATGCCGAGTGCTTGCGAAATCAAGCTAGGCTTCTTTAGCTCGCCTCGCTGATACTCATCATTCAGCTGTGCCAAGTCCTTGAAGTTGCCCGGCTTGTTGTCAGGAGAGTTGAAAGCATCAAGTACCTCCTGAGGATATTGAGACTGTTCTGTTCCCTGAGAAGATGAAGAAGGAGAAGGCTTCTTGCCTACCTCGTTGATAGGGGTAGCATTTCCACTGGTATCATACCAAATGTAACCTTGTTTACGATATTCTCCCACATCCTCGATAGGCACATCCACCTTCTGCTTCTTATCGTCAAACATGGTGATATAGCCACCCTCGAAGTCCTTGGCGAAGTTATCCATGCCTCGCTGCTGAACAACCTCGTCTGGGATGTCATACTCGTTGTTGTCCTTATCCCATACGTGATAAGTCAACTTAGATTTGTTGTCTTTGTCTGCCATATATTATGTTATTTTCTTATATACTTTGAATAATCTACCTTTGTGCTCGAAGTTCCCTTGGCTGGTTTTCCACCATAAGGGCGAACGGTTCGCTTCTTGCCTTCCTTAGCCATCTTAGCCCTAGCATAAGCGGATGCCTGTTGGCGATTGTACTTGTTAGCCCAAGTTCCACCTCTTCCATCAGTATTGCCACCGATATTCATACCATTGTGTGTAGCCCATTCATTCACATGCTTCTTGAAAACAGGGTTGTTCACATAGTTGGTATTGAAATCGTCCGCTTCCTTGTTATCAGCATTTTCCCTGTTTGTCTTCTGCGTCTGAGCATTGTTCTTGGCAATAGTAGAATTGTTCACACCTATATGAGAACGTTTGTCAGCTGCTCCTGCATTGGCATTGTTGGCTTGGGCTGTTAGTAAGTCGCCCTTCTTACCCCTCAACTCGTCTTCCGTCTTTTTCTTCGCCTCATTTAAATCAGCACCAGTCGAATGCTGTCTTGCAGATTGAGTAGCTTCATCAACCTTAACAGGAGTAAGAGCATCAACCTGGTTCTTCTGCGAACCACGATAAGCAGCAAGGGCTTCATTAGCCTTGGCTGCTGCCTCTGCTTGCATCTGTGCTTGCTTATTCTGTCTGTCCTTCCAAATATTCGCCATCATCTGGTCATATCCTTTCTGACGAAGGGCATCAGTGCCTTCTCTCAGCTTGCGTTGGCGTTCCGTCAAAGCCTGGGCTGATTCCACTTTCTGCTCAGGTGCACCGATAGCTGTGCCGAAGAAGTTGCCGATATGTTGGAATAGGTTGCCTAACTGTTCCCATTTGGCTTGCCTCTCGGCTTTCTTCTGCAAAGCAGCATTGGCTGCTACAGTCTTATCCACATCCCCAAGAGATTGAAGCCATGGCATAAAAGAAGCCCAATCGCCATTGCCATTCTTCTCGAAGTCCCTCATGATGTCATAAGGATTCATCTGCTGCAAGAGAGGATTCTGCTCTATATCGGCATAAGGTTTACTCCAATCAATCGAAATACCTTGGTTTGGAGTTACCTCGGTTACTTTCTCAGTAGGTTGCTGAGTGAAGGATGGCAGATTACCAACCACCAATCCATTTGTATCTATTGGAGCTGTTGCAGTTGTAGAAGTAGCTTGTGCTGCTGCACTATCCCCACTTGGCTGTGTCGGTGTCTGCACAGAAGAAGAAGAAGAAGTTGCTGGCTCAGATGGTGCTGACTGACCATCATCATTGGATGGAAAATCGGTTATAGGTGTCACAGCCGTAGCTGGACGCTTTGGAGTTAAATCGTCACTCATAAATCCCATATCTACCTCCTTTCCTTACCACGGCAAACTACTTGCAGCACTAGCCAAACCACCAGCTGCACCTCGAATGGCTTGCGACTGAGCCAAACCCTTTTCCTTCTTGGCGGTAGCGATGTAGTTGGTCATTTGGTCTATCTGAGAATCTGCGGTGTTCCATACATTCTGTTTCTGTTGGGCACCTTGCACCGCGGCTTGTTGCAGCATGTTGCCCACTTGCTCATTGGCTGCTTGTTTGCTCAGTGCCACAGATTCATCACTACCACCACTCACGATGTTGGTATTCTTGGCTTTCTGCGTGGCATTATCCAGCACCTTCTGGGCGTTGGTCACTGCCACCTGGTTCTCGGCTGTCTGTGTCGGGTCCTGATAATAAAGATTATCTCGGTGGTCCTTCACCTGCTGCATACGATTCTCAAAGGTCTTGATGTATTCGTTGTATGCAGCATTTTGTTTTTTGGCTGCTAGAGCACCACCTACAGCAGATACTCCTAAGCCAGCAATACTTCCTATAAGTCCCATAAAATTCGAATTTAATGTTTAAACAGTGCTAAAGTAATGCGTTTTTCTCACCTATCTGTGATAAGTTGCGCAACTTGAACAACAAGTTTCGTTATTTTTCACTATATTTGCACCCGAAAACTATCAGTAATCATTTAAATTCTTAGAATATGGCAACAAAAAAAGACAATAACAATGAGCCGAAACCAAAGCGAAAGAAGACAGGTGGACGCAAGGCTGGCACGGCAAACAAGATAACGAAAACGGTACGTGAAAGCCTCAGCGATGCCATCACTGGCTATTTCAACGGCATCAATGAAAAAGGCTACTCTCTCGCCAATGACCTCATGCAGATAGAAGAACCTGCCGGACGCTTGGCTATAGTAGCAAAGTTCCTCCCATACGTTGCTCCAAAGCTTCAATCCATATCATTCAACAATGATGAGCGTAGAAGCCTGTCTGTGGAGGAGTCCTTCATGGAGTTGGAGGAGAAATTTGAGAAACAAGAGACCACCATCAACATCAAGAATCTTAAGATTGTTAATAATGGCTAAATACGAAAAATGGGTAGCCCTCTCTAAAATTTCTGCTACTTTAGAGAAGACTACCCTATGGTATGAAATTGACTAAATCTGTCAAATATTAAGTTTTATTGGCACAATTTTAAGATATATTAGCTACTTTTTATCCCTCATGCGCTCAAAATACTTCGTCTGGTCTTTGGTGATATTCTTCACCTTAATCTGTATAGTACAGTTCTTAGGCACTGTATCATTGATATTATCCATCAGTTGCTGGATAA
>ERZ791912.59-NODE-59-length-82595-cov-37.247032_pt1 | contig 82595 bp, 91 predicted proteins | sample MGYA00510141_ERZ791912 | MGnify/ENA primary metagenome ERZ791912 (study PRJEB30046, sample SAMN00792082) | human gut metagenome | study: EMG produced TPA metagenomics assembly of the A metagenome-wide association study of gut microbiota in type 2... | reverse complement strand
ATCATATTAGACATATCATAGAAATGGCGAGTGAGGATTTCCTTATTCGCCTTTCGGTGGTCTTCAAGAAGTTTGGACTCATCCTCAATGAGTTTCTTCCTGCAGTTGATTGCCTGTTCCATATCGGCATCATCAACCTTAGCTTTGACAGTTATGTCTTTTACTTTGCCGATGTAGGCTTCAATAGCTTTGGTGACAGTATTCGCTTTATCTGAGGCTTCACTCAATTTGTCTTTTGCTTCATGCATGGAAGCAGTAGCCATTTCAACGCCACTTTTTGCCGAAGTCAAACTGTTGCCAGCATCCTTGTAGGCTTGAAGCTGTTGGTCAAACTTGTCCGAAGCCTTGCCTGTTTCGATATTCTTGTCAATCGTATTCTCGAAAGCACAGAAATCCATATCCGAGATTTTGCTTTTACCTATCGGCATAGTATCAATGTTGTTGGTTGAACATTCGGTTATCTGCCATACCCTTGCTTCTTGCGAGGTCTGCACAGTCGATTAGCCATCATAGCGCAGCGATACGCCCATGACAGTTCATCCTCGTCCTTGTCTCGTCCCCAACCAGAGGTTGCACCACCTCCGCCACCGCCAGACTGGGCGGCAATGGTTGTGGCAGCATCAATGTATTCAGCAAAGAGAAGAATGGCGGTCTTCTGCACATCACCAATCTTGGCAAACACATTGCCGGCATTCAAAGCTATATTCTTATCGATGACATCCAGACAATTCTGAGGAATATCAACAGGATAATGATGAAACTCGTCCGTATAAAAGTCGAAGTGACGTATCTTTGGAGTGTTGTCCGCTGTTGGCATTGGTGTTGCTGTTGTTCTGTCATTAGGCTGTTGGGTATTCTTTGTTGGAGCAGAAACTGGTTCCTCCAATTCTTGATGATGCAGTTTTGCCCAAGTACCTTCAATCTTTGAGGGCATCAGACAACGACCTTTGCCAAGTTCCGAGGACTTATAAATGGAGTTACCACGCTTGATGGCATAGCCACGCACTTGTCCTTTGTTGTCGGATTGCAGTTTGACATCATATCCCGTTTGTGTGAGGCATTTTGTGTATAGTCCCCAATCAAAGTACGGCATCTTAGCCAAAACGGAAAGACAATCATTGGTTATCGCGTCCTTATTTTGGCGGCTTACCTCTTGTGCATCTTTCCATCCACGCTGTTGCCCAACCTTGGCGGCAGCAGCCATCGCTCTCTCGTAGATATAATGGGCATCATTCACGTTGCCCCTTATGTCTATGCGGTTCGCATCAATGTGAAGGTGCATAATGCCACTCTTGCTGTCACGATGAAGCGCAACAACATATTGGCTGTCTTTGAGGTTGGTTGCCTTTGCACTCTTGCGCTTCGACTTGGCTGAAAGGTCAACCGCATCAAACTCACGGATAAAGTCATCCGCCAACCTCTGCCATTCCTCCATCGTCCAACCTTGCGTTTCCTCCGAGGTTGGGGAAACCTCAATGCGTATCATGTTACGTTTGAGCGGATGATAACGGTTCAATTTGTCCTCAAACTTCTTCTGCAAGGCAAGCATTCTTGCCCACATTGCCGTTGGGGAAATATCATCGGGCAAGAGATTGGTCTTTACAATCTCCGCCTTGTCCTTATCCACTGAGTAACGTATGGCATTTGCGCCATGACTTATTACCTTTGCTTTTGCTATCATATATGTCGTATGTTCTATTGGGTTAAGTATTTCTCTATCTCAATCATGCGGTTCAAAATAACCTCTGCGCTTGTTCTCCATCGTTTCATGAAGATTTCGCTACGGAGAATGTTCTCACGTTCCGTAAGCGGACGACCTTTGAGGAAGCCGAACAATTTCTGTATATCGCCCCTGGCATCCGATAGGCTGTTCAAAGCCTCCATTTCTTTGTCAGTCAAGCGTTGTTTGGGATATTTGCCCTCCAACCGCTTGCGTGCGTATGCGCTTGTGGTCAGTCCGCAAAGGGCTGCATATTCCGCTATCTCCTTATGAAGCTGTGGCGTAAGCCTTACTATCAGGCGGCTCGTGTATTTCGGTGCTTCCTTTTCTATATTTTTCTTATTCATACCAAGTATTGCTTCTATAAAAGTGTGCAACCCAATGCGAGCTTGCGAGCGTTCAAGAAGTCCATTGACATACGGACAAACGAAGTGCGTTTGTATGACATTGGTATTTCTTGCATAGCACCACTATCAGAGTTTACGCACAAGTACGCTACGCACTGGGGTTGCACCAGTTCACAGACTTGTTGTATAACGGTTCTAAAATTACCCAAGCAACAGTAATTGTGGGGCATCCTCCGCTTCCATCTGTTGTTTAAAGAATTGTCTTCTGGCTTCTGCCTCCAGTTCCATTTCTGAGACGCTTGGCGGTGGAACATCTTCCTCCTCGCCATTATCGCCATTTCCTGAAGTTAGGGAAGAAAAGGAACTGTTGGCAAGTTGTGTTGGAGAAGTACCGCCATTTTTGATGGGTGGATCCTCCTTGTTGGGGAATGCGGTTGTGGAAGTCATAGTATTAGACTTGCCGGAACAGTCTCTTTGGTTGATGGGAACATAGTGAGGATTGACAAACTTCTTGCCGTCAACAATCCATGCTGAAATGCAGAGCAATGTGTGAACACTTCCTCGTCTTGTCTGTACAGAAGAAAGGATGCCCAATTTGTTCATGTGGTCAAGCATCTTGGAGACGGTTTTTCGGTCACACTTCCATAGTTTGGATAGAGCCACCTCTGACATGTTCACCTCCCATAATGCGGTTGTGGATTCCCCAACCTCATTTGAGGTTTCAATCTGTCGTGTCACAATCTGAATGAGTTGATAAAGGCATGAAAGGCGATTGATGCCAGCCGTGCCACCCATCAGATAGTTCACTTGTTCGTTACTCAGGATAATGCTGTTGAAAATATTACTGTTCATCGTTGTTCTATTATTGTTATGTAAATCTTTTCTTGCTGTTATGCGGAAAACTCTCTGCCGTCAAAAGAGAAACTATCGCCTCATGCCGAAGCCTCTCTCTGGCATATAATACTCCTTGTCGTATGCGATATGGTCAAGCACACGTTGCAGTCGGTCAAGTTGGGGACTGTCAAGCACTTGTATGGCATTGATGGTAATTTTCTGTGATGCAATTCTTCGATGCTCACAGTTTCTTTCAGACATGGTTCCGTCACCGTCAGCATAGACCGAGTGAAGATAGTTATAGACTGCTTCCGTCTGTTCCTTGCTTGGGTAAGCAGCAGGAAAGCGGTCGGAAATGTAGTCTACCATATTGCTGACCGCATTAGCCAACAGAGGGTCACGTTTTTGCAGACTGTTTACAAGTTCATCTTTCGTCATGATGCTATGGTCTATTGTTCATTTCATTCAGACGGTTTGCAGCCTCCAGTCTTATCTCCTCCTCCGACATGGCTCTTGCGCCACGCACCCAGTCAAGCAAGGCTTTCTTCTCAAAGAAGATGAGCTTGCCAGCAGGCTTGAAGTACGGCAACTGGTTAAGATGCGTCATCTTGTAGAACGTACTCTTGGCAATGCCGAGAAAGGCGGAAGCCTCTTCAAGGTTCAATACTTCCTTTGTCATGTAGCAAAGGTTCTCCAACTTGTTCACTCTCGACTGAAGCTCCACTATCTTGCGTTCATGGTCGAGGTTCATCTTTAATGCGTTCTTTTCTGTCATAAATCTGATATTTTGTTTATTTCGTTATCGATTTCGGCTGCAAAGGTATATTGTTGCCAATGATATTCAAGTAGCCGTTATGGTTTATTAAAGGTGCTGATTTTCAATTCTTTGGTTCTATTTTACCATGCTGCGATGTGGTAGATTGGTCGGACACTCACTTGAAATTCAGCATCTTCAAATGTCTATCGTTCAAACATTCACAAAACCAAGGATTGGACAATAAGGGTGGCAAATCTTTGGTTCTATTGCCAGTTCTCGTTTTTGAAAATGTCCATCAGAGTGCAAAACAAAATTTAACACCCGATTTTCGCAAGTCATGCTGTTTGAGGTCAAAATCGCTTGCAATAACCACATTTGGAGTACAATGGTAGGAAAATGAGTTGTGAATGAGAGAAATAGGGATTTCCCCTCGTTTTTCAAGGGACAAATTTGTACCTTTGCAAACGAAACAGAGGTATTCCACAATGGATATTTCGGGCAAAGTGTTCTTGACTTTATTTTTCCGTGGTTTTGTCCCGTTTTTGTCCCTCGCTGATTTTTGGTCACGAGACAAGAATTTATAAATAACTGATTTACAGCGATTAAAGTCATGTTTTGGAGAATTGGTAACGGCAACCACCAGTAACCACCAAAATGGGCCTTGTGAGCCTGTGAATGTAGCATCACAAAGGAACTCGTTGGTCTGGAAAATCACGTCGTCAATTTCCTGTTCGAGGATATTGATACCGAAATCGGAAAGGATGCTTGAATCTGCCATGGGCTATTGTTTTACTATGTTATTGTCATCGGAGTCATCATTGCCTCCCGAGTTATTTCCTGTATTCTTTTTACTTGCCTCACGCCAACGACTGATAGCTGATGAAGCGAGGCTTGCCACATTGTTTCTCCTTTCAAGTCTGGCAGCAAGCAAGGAGGACGTTTTCCGCTTGTTGCTTAATTGAATCAGAAACGAGAGAAGCGTTTCGTTCTGCCTGTTAATGTCATCATAGATGGCGAGATACTGCTGTTTGCGTTGAGCGTTAGGCATATAGGCTTCCTGCGTCTCTTTGATGGCTGTCAAGAATATATTGTAGTATTCGTTCCATCGTGTTTTGTCAGATACAGAACCGCCAGCACTGACTATTCTGTTTATATTTGCTTGGAAGTAAGAGAGTTTTGCGTTAATCTTGCTTCCCTCTGCTAACCAGGCAAGGTCTATCTGTCGGTCTGCAATGTTGAGAGCCTCTATTTCTGCTCGTTTGGTAAGTGATGACTTGATACTGTCAGCAATATCCACCTGCTGATATGCAGAGACTCCTGCTAAGGTTCTGAACCCTTGCTTGTTCTTTTGAGCTGCTGTTTTCTGGTATCTGTTGTGAAAGACATCATAATAGAATGCTGGAGTGAGTCCACCTGCGCCAATCTCCTGAACCGTTATCTGATTCATCTTGGCTGCATCATGATTATATGTCACATAGCTCTGGGCTGATGCGCAGAAACACAACGACATGCCACATAAGCAAAGTGCTGTCCGTGAAGATATTAAATGTTTCATATTCATTGAGTTTTTAATTGTTATCCTAATAGCCTAAATATCCTGCGCCTTTCCACCTGCCAAAGGCATCACTAATGATTTCTTCCTTACTCTTGGCCCGATACACCTGCTTTTTCCAGTAGCCGATTCTAACCTGAATGTATCTCCATGTATCGAAGTAGGCTTTGTTGAGATGCTTCTTTATGTTGTCAAGCGAGTTGTTGATGCTCGTAAGGATGAGAAGCAAGTCGGATGTGGAACATGCAGCAGCTCCTGTTGCATATAGCACCAAATCACTGACAGACCTATAAAGGTTATCACCTTCATCAGCAATCTTTGCCAATGCCTTGGCGTTGATAGTGATTATCAGCGTGTCGGTACTCATGATGTTACCTCGTTCCAGACACTTTTTCCTGAAATCATTGAGCATCTTTCTATAGTCACCAACTCTGTCACTGACGTTCTCGTAGGTGTTGTACACATTGAGACTGGTGCGAAGAGTCTGATACAGAATATCAATCACATCAAATGCCCTGGTGTACTTATCCAGTTCCTTGTTGATGTCCTTGAAGCCGATGTTGGCATCGCCACTATAATCATGCAGCAGTTTGTTACTTGCCTCCAAGGTGGAGCGCACAAGCAGCAGACTGCGCTGTTGCTTGTGGTCATTGATATAGGCTTCAACAGAAGTGACGTCAAATCCCATCTGCGCCTTGGCTCCTGACGGCAAGAGGGTCAACAGGCAAATGAGGATTGCCATTATCTTGCTATTCATTGTTATCTTCTTCATCTTCATCATATTTTCCGTTGTAACTATCCGAATGGCTACTGTTTGCAGCATGTCTCAACCATCGCTTCCGACACTTCTCAATGAGAGTCTGTCTTCTACCTTGTTCATCGTTCAATGGTGGTGCGACACTTTTCAATATGTCTATGATGGAATGCTTGTAGTACATCATCTTTTCCAATGACACCAGGTCTGCAAATATCTTAGTAAGACGGCTGTCTATCTGACGTGCTATCTCCAGACGATCACTTGACCAAAGCAAATGGTATGTGTCATCGGTTTCGTCTGATTCCACTGGGTTGCTCTTTGCATATTCTACTGTTGGGTCACAGTCGGGATATTCACGAGCGACCTCTGCCAGTTTTTTATTCACTTCGTCAGCTTTTTCCTCATCGGTCTTTGCAGAATCGAGATTTATGACTGCTACAACTTGCGTGTCGCTGTACTGCGTGGTCAATATCCAGGAAATCTGCACAATGGCTCGGTGTATCTTGATGCCAAGGAAATACTTTGGCTTTCTGGCTATCGAGAGTGTTGCCTTGAAGGTAATGACACCATTGATGTTTGGCATGGATGCTGTACAGACAAAGGTGTTGCCTTCCCACGCTCCTGAACCATTCCAGTGGAGATTGTATGCAGTCTTGCAATCCTGCATGATGGCAGGTATGCGGTAATAGTCATCTGTCACGGCATTCTCACCATCAATAGCCTCTTGCTTTGCCTTTTGGTACTGAGCAAGTTCTGATTCGGCTGTACTCTTGTCTGACTTCAAAGCTGTAATACGGTCTTTATTGGCGTTGTACTGTTGGCGATACCTTGCTGCATCTTCCATACTTGAACTCTTTATCTTCCTGAGAAGTTCCGTATTTTCAGCTTCCAATCTTGTAATCTCGGACTGGAGGGAGGCAATTTTTCTTTCGGTTTCCGCAATTTTGGTGTCTATCTCAGAGGTGCCAACGTTCTCATGGGTGACACTTGTGGCCATCGCACACTGTTTGGTGTGACCGCTCACGCTGCCTCCGCAACTTGAACATTTGTATTGCGTGGATCCTTCACCTAGTTTGGCTCCGTCATGGCAAGTAACACTGATGGTTGCAGTTTCACATCCTGCAATTTTCTTTGCATCGGTTGTCTGGTAGTATCTCTTTGGGTCACTTGAAAGGTAATAAGTGTAACCTTCCTCGTTGTCATTGAGTTCTGCCAGACGTGCATTCAGCCCTGCCTTGAAGGTCTTCAAATCCATCGTGTAGGAATCAAAGACATCCTCATAGGCAACTTCTTTGTTGTTCCAATTCTTTGACACATGTATCTCGTAAGCGTAGGCTTTGGCATACTGCTTTTTCTTTTTACTGAGTATATAGCCCGTTATGTAGTATGTCATACTATATTTGAAGCCGTCGTTTGAGCTGTTCAGTTGCTGAACCTGACTTCGGCTCCAACCTGAATGGTTTTCAGAGTTTCTCAAGGCAGCTTCTCTCTCTGCCGATGTTGGTGAATAGTTTTTGTCCTTTGTGCTGATACGATACCAGTGATCACCTTTGATTACAGCGTCATTGTCTGTCGGTGGATAGTAATCGCATAGAGTGACATTTCCTGCATCAACTCTATAGATATACCATCGCTGGGTGTAGTATTGCCCCATTCCTTCGCGAGCATAGTCTGTTATCCAGGATGTCAGATTGTAGTTCGATAAAGAGAAGAGGTTTGCAATGCTATCTCTTCCTCCAACAAACTGCAAGATGGTGTTGCCGGCATTGGTTGACAGGTTATTGTAGAGTCCATAGACATTCTCTGCTATTTCAATGACACTGCTTGCCTTGTTCATCATCGAATCATCGAAGTTGCTGTTGCCAAGGATGGAACCTACGGCATTGCCTGCTCCTGCTGCTGCAAGATTTACTCCCATGGCATAGAGGTTGTTAATGTCTTCATTCAGGTTTTCCTTGGTGAAGTTAGATCCGATGTCGGAGAAGTTGTCAAACACCTTTTTCCAATCTACGTTGCCCAACTCCGACAGTTTCAGGATGGCAGCCAATTCCTGGTTAATCTCTAGGAATGCAATATCCTTGAATGAGAGGGTGCTGTTGGTGACGATAGACTCGAACTGATAGCAAAGTGTCTTGGTCTCTTCACATACCTTATATAAATAGCTTCCCCAATAGAGAGCATTCTGAGGACTTTTGAGCATCATTCCTGCTACAGTCCAAATCTTCGGCATGATCTTGACCGATACCATGTTGTAGATACGGCGGTAATAGTAGTTCTCGGTGGCACTTGTCCACAATCCCAAATTGGTGAGGGCTTTGCGGTCAAGGAACTTTGAAGTGAAGATTCCTGCTGCTGCAACCTCTGCTGCCTGATAGTGTTCACGTATCTTTGCTACCTGCTGGGCATAATACGCCTCGGTAGCTGCCTCTGTTGCAAAGGCTGCTGTCATTTCGGCTACGGTGCGCTTGTCATAGTTCACACTGTAGTACTGTGCCATTGTTGGTACTACGGCACAGAGGTAGAGGGTAAGTATTATCAGATAGCGTTTCATTTTCCTGAAAATTATCGTTTATGACTTGTTGTTATAATCTATTGAGACCTTTTTCTTGCTTGGGTTTGAGCCTCAGTACATGACCGGCTTGGTTTACCTTTTGGGCAAATGGTAGGGATTTGGTTATTCCTGACAGTTCCCAGTCTCGGCAATAGGCTTCGATAGCGTGCTGATGGTCGCATTGCAACTCTTTCTTGTAGAGCTTCAAGGCTTCCTTTTCTGCTCGCTCGGTGGTATAGGTCATATAGCACTCATGGGGTTCTTCCACACCAAATACGCCTCCGACACTTCCTCTTCGGATGAAGACTTCTCGGAAGAAACTTCTGCCTTCCTTGTTTTCAAGGCGGTTGATGGTGAAGATTTTCTTGCAGTCTACATCTGTCAAGCCCAGGATTGCCTTGATCTCGTCGAAGCGTTCACGGAACTTGCTTTGGTCAAGCAGCATCACAACGTCAGAGTTGTTGATGATGGCTTCCTTCACGATAGGACTGCCGACGATGTCCTGAATTTCCTGAGTGACCACACCAACTGATGCCCAGAATTTACGGGCAGTCTTGTAGAGGTACTTGATGTACTCAGCCATCATTGGCGATGCAATGGCTTTCCATGCCTCTTCAATGACAAGTACCTTGCGGTTCTTCTTGATACGCATTTTCTGGATGAAAACGTCCATGATGATGAGCGTTACGAGAGGGAAGAGAAGAGGGTCGTCCTTGATTGAGTCAATCTCGAAGACTATGAAGGTCTCGTCAAACAGCTTCGTGTCGAGGTTCTCATTAAGAGTAAGCTCATGGCTGCCTCCCTTGTAGAAGTCCTTCAGCAGATAGTTGTATGCTGCCAAATCAATTCCTGCCAGATTGTTCTCTTTTATAATCTTTGGAATGCGGATTGTACTGTACTCATAGAATGTGTTGAACGAAAGGGTCTCAATCTGTTTCTCTACAAAATATTCTTCGAAGTATTCTGTGATAACTTGTTCTATGAGTCGGTCTTCCGTCTTGGTGACTTCGCCTTGGGTTCCCTTCCAGATGAGCATTATCAGGTTCTTCAGGAAGCCAATCTTCTCGATGTTCAATTCCTCACGCTTGATGGCGAAAGGGTTCATCGTAATAGGATGCTCGTCGGTATAGCTGATGTACTTGCCTCCAACATACTCGCAGAGTCCTTCGTATGAATTACCTGTATCAACCATCACCACGTCGGTGTTCTGCTCCCACATCTGGCGAACAACGCTGTTCATGTGGAAGGACTTACCACTTCCAGATGGTCCGAGACAGAAGAAATTGGAGTTGTCCGTAATCTTGTTCTTTCCTTCCTTACCGCTGATGTCGATAGCCACTGGCACACCTTGGCGGTCAGTGTAGTAAATCTTCAACGGGGTTTCCTCGCTATGCTGAATGCGCTCTTTGTACATAAGGCAGGCTGCTGCATCACTTAGAGTCAGAAAGCGGTCGTACTCTGGGTCGGTTGAGTAGCAATTACCAGGGAATGAGTTGACGAATAGTTCCAGCTGGTTGTAGGCTCTTTTGCTGATATGGATGCCCAATCTGCCAAAGAAGTTCTCCAGATGGTTGGTGCATTTCTGAATATCAGCATCTATAGACGTTCCAACGACAAGGTTGAAGTGGGCATATACCAACTGCTTGTTTTCTCTTGCAATCACATCCTGCACCTTCTTGATGTCTTCTACGGCAATCAGATTGCTTGGATTTGGCATACTGGCATGACGATTTTTCTTCTTGTCGAGTAGGGAGAGTTCTCTTTTCTGGTTAGGAATGAAGAACATCTGGTTATACACAACTACATCGGCAGACGGAATGCTGTCAACCAATGATACCATATCCACTGGCATCGAAACATTGTTCACCTCAATGTTGGTGAATGGACGGACTGTAGATGGTGTGCTGACACAGTCAACATCAACAAGACTATACACCTTGCATCGTTTGTTGCCCATGCTGATAGACTCTTCATCAACTTTGAAGTTTGTCATTGACACAGTCTTGTCGTTGAAGTTCATGGAGAAATAGCGGTCAACATATTCACGAGCCGTATTGCCATCGAGGTAGGATGCTTCCACGCCTGAGTCCTTCAGTTGGTCTTTGACCTTGCGAATTTTCACCATAAAGTCACGCCATTTCTTGCTGTCAAAAGAGATGATACGGCTTTTCTTGTTCTCCTGGGTGATAATCAGATAGGTCTGGCTGTCGGTATAGGAACGTCCATTGAAATACTTGAAGTAAGACTCTGACAAAAACTCATGGTTGTCGTTGCTCTCATCCTTGAACTGCTTGCGCACAAAAACATCCTGCTTGTGAATGGCATAGCCTTCACCAAGAGTCTGGGCAAGTGCGGTAATAAGATGGTTGAACTCATAGTAGCTATCAATGTTTGCAGAATACTTCTGTACTGGGTTCTCCATCTTCAAAATGGCTGAGTACTCGCCTGTCTTGGTATAGAGCACACCAATGCCATCCACATCCTCGATAGAGAAGTAGATGTCTTGAAAGATTTTCTTACGTTTGCCTCCAGTGCCAAAGGCTGAAACTGAGATAGCCATACCAATGAGTATTGCCACAAATGCTATGATTACGTATGAGATCATTTCTTCTTATTCTTCTTGTTATGTTTTTGGGGCTTCTTGTTTTGGGCTACGAAATTTTCTTCAGAACCTTCCAAGGCATCTGTAATCATATCGTAGAACGTATACCAACGCTTCTCAAACTCCTGATGGTCGAAATAAGAGCGATGTACGATTGGGTATGGATCATTCTTGCCGTCATGGTTTTCTGAAAGTAAATTGTTAATGTCCTCGATTATGAAATCTCTCATATCATCGAGTATCTGTTTTTGACCTTTCTTCGAGTAGTTACTGAATCCACGAATATGATTTTCTTCATCTTCTTCTACGAAGAGAAAGACTGTATGAAGAAGTTTGCCGGTGCCTATTTCATGGAAGCATACAAAGATGACCTCATTGGCTTGGGCAATGGAAACCAAGAACTCTGATGGCATCATCACATATCGAGCACCGATTTCTGTATTTATAACGATTGTCAAATCTTTCATTTTGATAAGTATAAATAAAGGTAGGCCCATCCTTGTGAGAGGGTGAGCCTACCTACCGATTAACACTATTCAGATTTCAACACACTTGCTCATTTGTTTACATTTGAATTTTGTTTGATTACATTCTATGCGAACAAGCATAGATGAACACACCATGCTCCTCCTTCTTTGTGTGCAAACCCTTCTTCTGCTTGAAGAATATAAGGGCTGCTCCAGAGCTGAGTGAAACAGCAAGAACCACGAGACCTACTACAAAACCAAGGATGCAATATGCTATGATGAAGCCGAGGATGGCTCCACCAACGGCACATGCGGCCCAAGTGATGTAGCGTCCCTGGAATCCCATAAATTCAAGTGGCTTCTGGAGACCCTTGAATATGGGATAGCTCACATATTGATTTTCGTTTACTTCTACTGACATGATGTATTCCTATTGCTTGAACGATAGATTAGAGACCGAAGAACAAAGGCAGAGCCTGAGCTGCAGCAACGAGGAAGATACATGCGCCTACAACCATCATAATCTTCTTCTTGAAATCTTACTGATTGCTTATAACGTATTGATAATCAATACTAATTATGAAGATAAAATGGCAAAAGAAACAAATTAGGAACAACAAAACCAAGAAACCCAACATTGAAAGCATGAGAAAACAAAAATTAACACGGAAAACAATGGTAATTTTCCGATTTTGACATTTTAAGAATATGGCAAAAGAGCAATATTCATGAACGCATACATGTATCTTTCGACCTCTAAAACCAACTACATTTGACTGATGATTTCATGGCAATGATAGCCATGTTGTTCACTAACTTTCTCTTCGGTGCCAAACATACAGGCAAAAATGGTGCAATTTATTCTGAATACCTATTTGCATTGAGTTCTTAATGCTGATGTAATACTATTGTAATATTAAAGCCATACTTTTGCACTTATAATTTACACGACTTGTTTTGATATGTTTCAGCTTGCAAAAGTTAATGAGAAGTAATATTAGAATTCTCAACATATACGATGAATAATAAAGTCGACATTATTATAACATAGACCGCACTATTATAAAAGGAGCGAAAGCCGATGCGCTAAAATGTAGGCAATAAATAACTATTAAAATGGACATTAAAGTAATTAGAAGCAAAGATGTTATGGCTACTGAAGATTTGTTAAACATCAAAGGTGGTTTAAATGAGTCGTTGGATTTTGTGGAAACTGAGTGTGAGTGTGACTGCTGGATTGGAAATACTAACACAAAACCAGTAACACCTTCAAAACCAATAAAGGGTACAACGACAACAACTCCTACCGTTAAGAAATAGTATTGCATAATGGGGGATATGTAAAATCGAATACTTCACCATGAAGTCGATATGATTAACTTGGTGATGCCTTTTTGCATGTCCCCTACTGTAAAAAGAAAAAAATGAAAAATTTATATGTTTCAAGATTTTGCTACTTATTTCGTAGTACAGCAGGAAGTCTATTAGCATATTCTTCAAAAACGAATTCCTTTATTGAATTATCAGAGCAACTTTTCGAAATATTAAGGCAACATCAATTGAATGAAGCCCCTATAACTACAAATGTTATTCCAAGCAATACACTGGACACTCTTTATGGAGAAGGTTTTGTAGGATTTAAAGAAGATGATGAAAATTTTGTTTTAGAAAGCCAATTTATCACTCAAGCAGTTCAACACGATGCTACAAAATTAAACCTTGTCTTGGTTCCTACATTAAATTGTAATTTTGATTGTCCGTATTGTTTTGAAAACGGAAAGAGAGGTGGCATTATGAGTAAAGATACAATAAATAATTTGTTGGAGTTTATTAAAGAAAATAAAGGCAAAGGCAATACAAGTATAACTTGGTATGGAGGTGAGCCTCTCTTAGGATTGAATGTGATAAAGGATATTTTAAAAGAAATAGGCAATATCGGATGTATTTTACGTCATCATTCCATTATAACTAATGGGTATTACTTTGACGAAAAAGTCATAGATGTTTTTGAATCTTACCCTTTGGATAGTATACAAATTACATTGGACGGACAAGAAGAAAGGCACAATAAACTTAGGGCAATTAAAGGAACAAATGCGCCTTCATTTAAAACAATTTTGAATAATATAAAATTAGTGGCAGAAGGAATGCCAAGCACAAAATTACATGTTAGAGTCAATATAGATAGAAATAATGTGGAAGATTTCTTTTCTCTCAGCAAAGAAATAAAGGAGATGATAGGCACAGATAACATAATTGTATATCCTGGCATTATAAGATTAGAGAATAATGATATGACAAATACAGTTGAACCTGCATTTGGGCGTTGGGAAACTGCCAATTTCCTATATGACATTTATTCTAAAGGCATTTTGGAAGGGGAAGTTTATCCAACAAGAAAAATTGCAAAAACATGCTGTGCATCTTGTGTCAACTCTTTTATAATTGGTCCTCAGGGTGAAATTTACAAATGTTGGAATGACGTTTCAGACAGAACTAAGGTCATTGGCTATATAAACCAAAAAGAAATTAAAAATAAAGAACTTTATTATAAATACGAAGTAGGTTGCAGTTGGTATAATGATTCTGAATGCAGAAAGTGTTTTTTCTTGCCGATTTGCAATGGTAAGTGTGCTTGGTATAATGAGCGCAATATATACCATAATGGTAAGTTTAATTTATGCCAATGCATGCAGAAAGCACCAGGTTTATTGGACAAGTGTCTTGAAAATTATTACAATTCTTTAAAATAGTATATAATGAAATATACAGGAATAATAACTTTAATGTTTTTCCTTTTCATCCAGCACAATGTTTTTGGGCAAAACATTGTAGGACGAGTTGTTGACTCTACTGAAACTCCTTTGGAATTTGTAAACGTGGTATATTTATCTGTTAATGATTCTACATTTATTAATGGTACAGTAACAGATGCTTATGGTAATTTTTCTATCCCTTCGAAAGGAAAACAAGGTTTTCTCCGCTTTACACGTATTGGATATTCTCCATTTGTGATAAAATCAGACAGTCTGCAATTTATAAAAAAAGTAGTGCTTAGTGAAGAAAAAAATATATTGAATGAAGTTGTAGTTAAAAGTCATCTTCCTAAAACTCAATTGAATGGTGAAGGTATGATGACTACCATTGCAGGAAGTTTTCTTGAAAAAGCTGGAAACTTAGAACATGTATTGAGCTATATTCCAAATGTAGTTGTTATTGGTGGAGAAGTACAGGTGTTTGGCAGAGGAGTCCCTGAATATTACCTTAATGGACATAAGGTAATTGACCAAATGGAACTCAAGACACTTAAAAGTGATGAGATTAAAAACATTGAGGTAATAAACAATCCTGGAGCACGATACAGTGCTGATACCAAATGTGTTATTCGTATTACTACAAAATCTCACAGGTGGAATGGTTGGGGACTTGACTTGAACTCATCTAATGGTATAAATGAGCAAAATCGTTTTAGTACTACAGATGCTATTAGTCTAATTTTTCATCATAATAAATTTGATGTGTCAGGCTCTATTTATTGTGATTACTCCAATACAGAAGAAGACAAACAACTTCGTCAATTTACCTATTTACAAAATTTTTATGAAAAAAATAATAGTATCGTTCAAAAGCACAAAATTCTTAACCCATACGCAAAATTGGCTGCAAGTTATCAAATAAACGACAGTAGTTCTTTAGGGGTAAGTGTTAGTTATGATAGGTATGCGAAAAATAACGGATGCGGAACTTTGGATGCAATAGTAAAAAATGATGCACAATTGACAGAATCATCTCATAGTGATTATAAATCACTTGCAAGTTCTACATCTGTAACAACGAATGCTTATTATACAGGTCACATGGGCAATATGACCGTTGACATCAATGTTGATTACTATTGGTCTGACCAAGACGAGCATATGAATAATTATGAATGGGTGATATCAAATAACAATACAGAAAATGTAAAGACATTACGTGTATCTAATAGTTATCAGCTTGCTTCAAAAGTCAATCTGTCTGTACCGCTTGTTGGAGGACGTTTTCTTTTTGGCGGAGAGTTTTCCAACAGTGAAAGAAAAAGTTGGTATGATGTACTTCCTGCAAATCTTTTAAACAACGAAAGAAGCATAGTTAAGGAAAATATGTATTCTGCTTTTTGCGATTACAACAGGCATATTGGCAAACTAAGCGTTCTGCTGGGGTTACGTTATGAAAGAAATAATTACAACTATTACAATCATGGAGAATATGTCCCTTCTCAAAGTAAAAATTTCAACAATGTATTTCCTTCTTTGTCTGTATCATACCCTATCGGACAATCACAAATGCAAATTACTTATGCTTCTGACATTAAGCGTCCATCTTATTACCAGTTAAGGGATGGCATTCAGTACGACAATCGCTACATTTACGAATCAGGTAATCCTTATCTGCTTCCTTCGAAAAGTCGGAATTTAGGGGTGGATTTCACTTGGAATTGGATGACTTTTTCTGCTATCTACTCTCATGTTTCTGACGAAATATGCAGTATAGTGAAACCTTATGTGGATAATGTGCAAATATCCGTTAGACAACCAGAGAATATGGACAGCTATGAAAAGTTTCAAGCAAATATTAGTTTTAGCCCCTCTTTGGGCTTTTGGCATCCACAACTTAAGGTAGGAATAGTCAAACAATGGTTTTACTTTCCGAACCATGATTTGAAATCTCTATGCAATCCTATGGGAATCTTTCATATCAATAATACTATTGACACAAAATGGTTTACGGCTTCACTTTTAATAACAGCTCAAACAGAAGGCAATATAAGTAACAGCTTTACATATGGCTTCTGGAATACAGATTTTTCTTTGTATAAGGCTTTGTTAAAAGATAGGTTTATAATGCAACTTTATGTCAATGATTTGTTTGGAACAGCCAATCAGCGACGAATTATATATTCAGGCAAGCAGAGTAGCACATATATTAAATCATTCTCGTCAAGTTCAATAGGATTGACCTTACGGTATGTTTTTAATGCAAAAAGTGAAAAATATAAAGGTACGGGGGCTGGATTGAGACAAAGAAGCCGCTTGTAGCAAACTGAAATAAGATTGAAGATGAATAATGATTTTCCGTTCATCCACCAGCATGATTCCATGCAATGCGGCATAGCTTGCCTGCAAATGGTATGTAAATATTTCGGCAGAGAATACACTTTAGATTTTCTGTCGAAACTTTGTTTTGCCACAGCAGATGGGGTATCCCTGTTAAGTATCAATGAGTCGGCAAATGTTTTAGGGTTACATACCACATGTGCAAGAGCAACGACTGAAACTCTTAGCGATGTACCTTTGCCATGTATTCTTCATTGGAACCAAAATCATTTTGTAGTCTTATATAAAGTCAAGAAAGGAAAGAAGTTCTATGTAGCCGATCCAGGTAAGGGATTAGTAACATACAATATTGAAGAATTCAAAAAGCGTTGGATTAGTGTTAGTTCCCAAGGCGAGAACAAGGGCATTGCCATGTTCTTGGAAACCACCCCTGCATTCTTTACCTATAAGATGGAGGGTGAAGAGAACATTAAAGAAAAGCGGTCTTTCCGATTCCTTTTTGGATATGTGAAGAAATATCGCAAGTACTTTGGGCAAATCATCTTAGGCTTGATGGCTGGTAGTATCTTGCAACTTGTGTTGCCATTCCTTACCCAATCCATCGTCGATGTCGGTATCAAGAACCAAGATATTGGTTTTGTTTGGCTTATCTTGGTGGGGCAGTTGATGCTTACAATCAGTAGAACGGCAATCGACTTTATCCGCAGATGGCTGTTGCTTCACATATCCTTGCGCATCAATATATCGTTGGTAAGTGACTTCTTCATTAAGCTATTGAAGTTGCCGATGTCTTTCTTTGACACGAAACTCATGGGTGACTTGATGCAGAGAATGAACGACCATAGCCGTGTGAACAACTTCCTTACGCAGCAGACGCTCAGCATAACCTTTGCCATGCTTACCTTCGTGATATTCTCGGTAGTGCTGTTCTTCTATAACAAGTTGGTGTTTGCCATCTTCTTGTCGGGAAGCATTCTTTATGGCGCATGGATGACCTTGTTCTTGAAGCGAAGAAAGGTGCTTGATTACGAATTGTTTGAGCAGCAAGCCATCAACAATAACAAAACTTATGAGTTTATCACTTCCATGCAGGAAATCAAGTTGCAGGATTGTGAGCAGCGCAGAAGATGGGAATGGGAGGACACGCAAGCTGACTTGTTCGGCGTGCAGATGAAGTCGCTCAAACTCCAACAGACTCAGGAGGCAGGACGCATATTTATTAACGAGGTGAAGAACATCATCATTACGGTAGTCGCTGCAACCGCCGTGATTCATGGGCAAATGACACTCGGTATGATGCTTGCCGTGCAATACATCATCGGACAGCTCAACTCACCAGTGGAGCAACTGATGAACTTCTTCTATTCTCTGCAAGATGTGAAGATTAGCTTGGAGCGTATCAACGAGATTCACCGAATGGATGATGAGAATGGAAAGGAAGGTTTGCTAACTTCTGTCGAGGACGAGAGTGAGGGCATTGACATCAAGAGCATCATGTTCAAGTACGACCCACATACTTTGCGCAAGACCATAGACGATGTGAACATTCACATTCCGCAAGGCAAGGTGACAGCCATTGTTGGTGCTTCTGGCAGTGGAAAGACCACATTAATTCGTTTGATGCTCGGTTATTATCCTGTCTTGAAAGGACAAATCAACATTGGTAACACCGACATCAACAAGCTCAACAAGAAATGGTGGCGCAGACAATGTGGCGTTGTCATGCAAGATGGTGTCATCTTCTCGGAGAGTATAGCAAGAAACATTGCCGTTGACGATGGCGACATAGACAAGGAACGGTTGTTGAAAGCAGCCGAGATAGCTTGCATCAAGGACTATGTGATGGCTTTGCCTCTGAAGTTCAATACCAAGATTGGACGTGATGGTGTGGGACTGAGCCAGGGACAGAAACAGCGTATCTTGATAGCAAGGGCGGTGTATAAGAATCCCGGCTACATTTTCCTTGACGAGGCGACCAACTCGCTCGATGCCAACAATGAGAGAAGTATCGTGGAGAACTTGGATAAATTCTATAAGGGCAAGACTGTTGTGATTGTTGCTCATCGCCTAAGCACAGTGAAGAATGCCGACCAAATCGTGGTCATCGACCATGGAAAAGTGGTTGAGATAGGCAACCATGAGTCTTTGACAGCCAAGCGAGGGGCATACTATAATCTTGTGAAGAATCAGTTGGAATTGGGAAACTAAAAAGCGTTTGATATGGAACAAAAAGAATCAGATAATATCGAATTGAGAAGCGAGAAGGTGAGGAACGTGATAGGTAAAGTCCCTCCTCGCCTCGTCAGCTTGGGGACAGTTATCATTACGATAATAGTCCTCGCCCTCGCCGTTGCTTTCTACAAGATACCTTATCCTATATCCATAGAGGCTAATGGTGAGGTCATCAATCAAAGAACGATGCAGGTATTTGTGCCATACAAGTATTTGTATCTTTTCGATGAGCCAAGGACTGCTCATGTATCTTTCGAGGGTAATGACAACGTATCTTATAACTGCAACATTATAAGCCATAATGCTAAGCCCATACATAGGGAAGATGGCAACTATTTTATGGCTATAGCCACAGTGAGTACACAGGGACAAAATACTCCTATACTGCAAAAGTATATGAAAGCCGATGTGAGAATCATCGTCAGCAACAGAACGTTGTGGCAGCAGGTATTTGGATAGTCTATGTCCGAATACCTGCCGTTTGTTTTAGGATGCATATTGTGTTGCTAAGCATCAGATTTTACTCAAAAGTTCTAAATTCCATAAATTTCTCCTAGCGAGTTATAGGATAATTAGAATTTATAGTATCTTTGTCCCCGAATAGAGGCGTTCTTTGCATATTGCAAAATACAGAAACGAGCAGAAGTCCGCTCGTTTCCATATTGTTACCTATATAATATAGGCAAACGTCCCACTTCTTGATTTTCAATCAAAGTCCAATTTAGAGCGAGTTAGTCTTTATAAAATTCCGAAGTCCAAGGTGTTTCGACTTTTATCATCTACTATAGCATTGCGCAATCATCATACCTATACCTCCAGCAACCACAAAGATACCAATCGTGAAGAAGAACCAAAAGAACCACTGGGCATAGTGACCGAGATAGCAGCCATCATATTCTTTGTATCGCTCACGGACTTTTTTCCGTTCATCGGCAAACATGGAATTGACCTCACGGATATGTATCTGCATCTGTGAGGTCATCCATTGTCGTTCTTTGTCAAACAGCTCTTGAATCTTCTGCCAGTCAGCATCATTGATATTTACAGACACCTTTAATTGGTTCGGTGCATTCTCCAAGACCTTGTCTATGTGCTGATTGATGGTATCTACCTTTTTGCCGATAGTAGTCACAGCGCCGCCTAATTGGGCTTCCGCACGCAGATACTGCTGAATGGCAGATTCCAGTTCAAGTGTGGCATTGATGAAGGTGTTGGTTGCCTTGTCAATGTCCTCACTCAACTGCTTCAACTCAGGAACTCGGTTTACAAGTCCATCCTCGGCTTGCTGTTCCTCAACCTCGTTTTCGACATCATTCATCATGTTGTCGAAGTCGGATCTTTCTTCTGTGTCTATGTTTATCTTGCTTTTTCTGATTGCCATATTGTCATTGATTTATCGGTGGAAACTTCTGCTGCGTGGTTTAGGCTTGCACATGGAATGAGCCATCTGTGCGCAACGGTGGGCAAACTTCCAGTCATCTTCATCATCCTTCTTGCCCCAACCAGAAGAGGGAGCAGAACCGCCACCGCCACATGACTCAGACATGGAAGTGGCAGCATCAATATACCCTGCAAACAACAGCATCGCTACATGAGCGACATTCTCTGTTGTCGCAATATCATTGTCCTCTGGAACCTGAACCTCATTAGTAAAGACATCTTTGACAGAGTTCGGAATCCACACTTTTTTGACTTCATCGCCAATGTTGATTGTGAATGCCGTTTGTGTAATTTGAGGTTGCGCCTTTGGTTGTGATGCTGTTGGAGTCTGAACGACAGGACGAACTGGGCGAGGCGCAGGAACAACGGATGGAGAAGCTGGCTTTGTCTTGACTTGTGTAGGTTGTGGGTGCAGTTTCTTCCATGTGTCTTCTATCTTTGATGCCATAAACTTTCTGCCAATCTCAGAAGCCTTGAACACGGAAGCATTCTTGCCAACAGTATAGCCGACAAGTTTCCGTTGCTTGTCGTAACGAGGTTTTACCTCATAGCCTTTCATGCGCAACAGATTGAAGTATCTGTCTATGTTGAACTGTTGCATATCTTTGAGAGTATGTTCGCAATCCTCCGCAAGCTCCACTTTCCGCATATTCCGAATCTCCTGCGGTTGTTCCCACCCATGCCGCATATTGATGATTTCCGCAGTCTTCATTGCCCGAAGATGAATATCATGCACATCATTGGTGTTACCCTCCATATCCACACGGCAACAATCAATGTGAAGGTGTAGCGTTCCAGACTTGGAGTCAGAATGCAGTCCACCCACATTCATAGAATTGGTGAAATTGGTCTTTATTTCATTGGAGAAACCATTGGGCGTAAGTCCAACAGAATCCAAAACTTCCAATGCTTCGTCTTGGAGGTTTGCCCAATCTTCAATCGTGAAGTTTGCAGACTCTTCCTTTGATGGGGAAAGTACAAAAGTGGTCATGAACCTTTCCAACTTTCTGCCCACCGTCCTTTCCGCCTGATGATACTGGCAATGATGCTTCATCATGTACCAGATGGCGGTAGGGTCAAGACCATCGGGCATATTGTTCACCTTGACCGTTTTTGCATTCTCCTTTTCCAATGCGTACCTTACGGAATTGCCTCCGTATGATACGACCTTTGCGAGCATAATCATAATTGTTCCTTTGATTGGGTCTGTACGTTTGTTGCGATATTCTCTTCAATGCTATACCAATGTTGGATAAGTCCTGCAACGGCATCAATCCACCAACGCATGAACTTCTCATTCTTGAAGAACCGAGCCTTTTCCTCAGCCGTTTTCTTGGATAGCACGTTGCTGATTTTTATCAAATCCGTCCTTGCGATGGCGAGAGAGTTGAGAGCGTCCACCTCTTCCTTGGTGAGCCTCATGCGTGGACGGTGCTTCAAGCCAGTCTCAACGACATAGCGGCTCAGACTAATCCCACACTCCTTGGCAAGCGTCTGGAGCTGCTTCAACTCTTCTTTCGTACATCGGTAGGTGTGGACTTCCGTAGGCGGTTTCCTTATGATTTTCTTCTTTCTCATTTGTCCTTGTCTCTGATTAAAATGGGATGATTACAAGCACCTTGCAAAGGTGGTCACGACTGCGAGCCTGCGAGTAGTCCGAGAAACTTTTAGGAATACAGAAAGACGGACACGGCTTCTGTATTACAAAAGGATTTCTCGAAAAGTACCTATAAAATGACGGCACTTTTAACAGCGTCCGTCCCCAAGGCTGCTTAAACGTATAACAGTCTGGCGGTAGCCTATGGCGGTCAATCGTCCTTTGGGATGATTTCTCTGTATGGTGGCCCATTAGCTTCTTTATGCCTATTGATTGCCGTTATGGTAGCTGTTAGCCTTGTAACCATTGGCATTAGAACCGTTAGACTGTTGTGTTCGTTCTCCTGCCAGATGCTGTGGATATGTGTTGTGTTCTCCCTCATTCTGTTTGGCATCTGCTTCTTGCAGGGAAGAAGGATTGCCAACAGACTGTCTGGAGTAGTTTCGTTGTGGGGAAATTCCACCAGTAACAGCATCGGAAAGATTGCCATTCGTTCCGAACTTACCCACGCTTCCATTATCATTAGATGAAGCCGAATTTAGGGAAGAAGAAATATCAGCCGTAGAAGAATTGCCCTTGTTGTCAGTATCGGATATTCCATTGGCAGAATGCCCATCTTCCTTGTCCGACTTTGTATCATCCTCCGTTGTCGTAACAGTTACTCTTGCTTGTGGAACTTCCGTATGGACGATTGCAGAGCCATCCGCATTGCGTTTCAATGAAAAGCCGTTCTTGACAAATCTTCCGTCCACATAAAAACCAGAAAGTGAATGCAAGGTAATGATGCGGTTGTCTCCAACCTTTTGTGAAGAGGAAATGCCCACAGCCTCCATTGCTTGTAAAAGTTTGGGTACGGTCTTGCGGTCTTTATCCCAGAGCTTGGCAAGTTGGGTATTGTCAACCAGACATTGCCCACACAAGATTTCCACTTGTTGGGTTTTGCTGATAGAAACAAGTGTTGTTTCACGTTCAGCAAGAGAGGCAAGAGACATGAAGCATTCCATGCGGTCAATCTTGTACTTCTTGCAGCGAAGATACTCCATCTGTGCATCGGACAGCGTGAAGCAGTAATGTATCTTTTGTTTATCCATGTTCTGTGAATTTTGAATATTATAACCATAACTGGCAAGACTGTTTTTCTCAGTAAAGAGAAAATCATCTATGCCGTCCTCTCCTTGGGGAAATACCCTTTGCGATAACATAGAGTTCGCCTTGCAACCTGTCATTAGAATAACTGCTTAATCGTGAAATGCACTCAATGCAAACAGACTGGGCAAGAAGTTTTCTTCTGCCGACAGTTGCTTCATCATTGATGCCCTTGTTGGCTCCGCATTGCTCGGCAAGTCCGTTGAAAGCATCACGCATCCGAAAGTAGCCGTTGCCAGTATTGATGTAGCTCACGGCAAGGTCAGCGACATTCGCCAACTTGCTTCTGTACTCCTCATGGGAAATATCGTCCTTCATCATCGCCATGTCTATTTACAAAGTTCACTCATGTGCTTGGTCGCTGCAGCCTTGGTCTCTGCCTCGGACATACTGCGGTTCTGGCGCATCCAGTTCAAAAGCTCGGACTTTTCAAAGTATATAATCTTGCCGTTGGGACGGAAGAACGGAAGTTCATGCTTGTGTGTCATCTTGTAGAGACTGCTCTTTGATATGCCCATGAATAAGGATGCTTCCTCCAGTGTCAATACTTGCTTGGCATCACGGAGAAGGTTCTCCATTATCCCAATGCGGTGCTCATGTGACTCTACCTTCAAAAGAAGAGTCTCGGTGTCGATAGTTTTGTTCATTATCCTGTAATTTAATTGTTTGTGATTTGTTGTACTGCTTGTTTTGAAAGTGTAGTCCCCAAGGCAGAGAGAAATCCCTGCCCGAAATATGGAGACTACAAAAGTGAAAATAACTGGTTGTTATCCTGAAAAGTTCTGTTTACTTGTTATCCTGTAAAAAAGTTATTCTGCGTGGATGGGTGTTGGTGGCTGCTGTCCGCTTTGTCCTCGGTATTTGCTTGTTCTCCTCACGTTGTTTGCGACCTCGAAAGGCTTTCTTCGTGTTGTCAACAGCTTTGACCTTTTCATTCGTCAGCACATCTGCATAGATGGCGGTGGATTTGAGCGACTTGTGTCCCATCAGCTTCTTGGTAGTCTCAATGTTGCCAGTAACCGCCTGCACCAAAATTCCGAACGTATGTCGGGCGCAGTGAAAAGAGATATTCTTCTCAATGCCCACCTTTTTGGCTATCCTTTTAAGGGCTGCATCCACATTAGCCTTTGCAGGAAGGTGAAACACAAAATCATCATCGCCTTTGGGTGGCATCCATGACAAGGCGGTATTGCCGATTGGTACGGCATTGAGAGCCTTGGTTTTCTTTTGGACGATTACAAGCGTGTTCGTTTCCTTGTTTCTCTTGATGTCACTCCATCGCAGAGCCTTGATGTCGCTGATACGAAGTCCAGTTAGACTGGCAAAACCGAAAGCCTTTTGTGTCTCTGCAACCCCTGGACTTCTCTCATCTGAAGCCATGAACCTTTTCAGTTCATCGGGAGTGAGATACTGCTTATGTGATGACTTTGGCTTGGGGAAGATGTCTGACTTCTCCAACTGGTAGAAAGGATTAGCCTTCAACTTACCGAACTTGACCGCCTTGTTGAATACTGCCACTATGCGCTGTTGAACATTGTGAAGCGAGCCTTCACACAAAGGCTTGGCTTCAACTCGTACATACTTCTGTGGCACATAGTCGTTCTTCAACCAAAGGAAGAATGCCTTGAACCATTCCTTGTCGAACTTCCTCAGAGTGATGTGAGGTCTGCGCTTGTTGGCAAGGAACTCGCTCATTAGGTGTTTCAGATACTTTGATTGGTCAACAATAGCCTTGGAATAGTCTGTGTTGTCGCTCATCCAGTCGATGTAAGTCTGGATCCAATCTAAGACTTCGGGAGACTCGTCATTGGGGATTTCCTTCACAATCATCAAATGACATACCTCTGGAATGGTCTCTGGATGAAGAATACGCTCTGCCCTTATCTGGTGAGCACGTTGCAATGTTTCTTCGTTCCTTGCTTTGGTCTCTGCATCAACCTCTGGCAACAAATAGAGGGAAAGAAATTCAAACTTGCGCTTGCCACCATCGTAGATGTCAAGATACAAGCTTATGTTGTCGTTGGCAAGTGCCTTTTGTCTGATAGTTATTGTCATGTCTCTATATGTTTTCGTTGTCAATGATTTATGTGAACATACCGTCAATGAGGTTGATGGCTTCCTCCTTCTTCTTGTCCACGATTTTAGCATAGATTTCCGTGGTCTGAATGTTGGAATGTCCCATCAGCTTGCTTGTGGTAAAAAGGTCTGCACCGAGCGTGAGCATCATCGTTCCGAACGTGTGCCGTGAGCAATGGAATGAGATATGCTTCTCTATCCCTGCCGCTTCCGCCCATCTGCGGAGAGCCCTGCCTATAACGGTCTGTGTGGTCGGTATGTCAAAGAAAGGAATATCATTTCCTCTTGGCTTTGGCAACCACCGCTTAGCCTCTTCCGAGAGAGGTATTATAACTGGCTTCTCCGTCTTTTGCATTTCCATGTCTATGTATTCGCCCATTCCGTCAGCGGTCTTGAAGATGTGCATCGGAGCAAGACGGTACATGTCGCTTAATCGCAATCCAGTAAAACAGGCGAAGATGAAAGCCTCCTTGACCTCTGGGCGGTAACTGTCCGTAGCCATGAGGGTACGAAGTTCCTCAATGGTCAGATACTCTTTCTTGCCATCCTTGGGTTGGATGCGCTCACGTGCATCAAGTTCCTTCATAGGGTTGTTGCGGATAATGCCTTGGCGCACAGCGTTATTGAGAGCAGTGGAGAACATTCCGAGGTATCGGCTTGCCGTATTCTCACTGATAGGTCTTGGCTCGCCATACTTGATATGGGAATTTGGGAAGTTACGCAAGAATTTTACATAACCACGGCAGAACTCCGCATTGACCTCTTCAAGGGCAATGAAGCCTTTGTTTGTCTCGTCAAGATACTTCTCCACGGTGTGCAGCATTTCCACACGGCAATGGAGTGTTGACTTCTTGATGCCGACACCACCTTCACAATACTTCTTTATCCAAGTAGTGAGAAGCATTGAACCTTGCTTGACGGTTTCCCAGTCCTGTATGCCATGACCATGCAGGGCTTTGATGCGCTCTGCCTTGATGCGTTCTGCAATCGCCATAGTCTGCTTGTTCTGTTCCTTACAGACGGGATTGATTTCGGGGACGAGATAGAGTTTGAGGTATTCATACTTTCTCACTCCCTTATAGTAGATGTCAAGATAGATACTCTTGTTGCCATCTGCGAGCGACTTCAACCGAATTTTAATCGGCTCTTTCAGCTTTACTTGTTTCTTTGGTCTTGCCATGATGTATAAAGTGTTATTTTGTTTTTGTATTCTGCTGCCTGGAGGGTCTTTCTCCCTCTTGTTGAAAGTTCATGTCAGATATGGTTTCCAATGCTGACATTTGCTTTTCTTTCTCTTCCCTTACTTCGGAAAACTGATGTAAAGATAAGAAAACAAACCGAGAAACGAGAAACAAAACGGAAACAAGAAACAGTCTTTTATGTCTTTTTAAGAGTGAGTTCTGCAAACATCGGAAAATTCAAATTATCGCTTAAAGCATTGATACTTAGCGTTTTACTTTCATTTGCTTTCTTGTCTTTTCAAACGCATTTTGTAGGACTAAGATATTCTTGACATCCTGCTCCTCATTGTTCATAGCGATGTAAACGCTGATTGCGCCCACTACGGCAACAACACCAGCAATGGCGTAACAGAGCTTAACAACGAATGGAATGTACTTGGCGATTTCCTCCGTCACGGTTGCAAGGGCATCTGTACCGGCGGTATAGTCACCTGCTGCGTTCTGGGCATAGGTTGCCAAGGTTCCACAGAATAGGAGCATTGCGAGCGTCTTCATGCGCTTGGCTTTGAAAAAGTTCTTTGCTAAATACTTGATTTTCTTCATTTGCTTTTTTGATGTTTACTTGAAATTTTACATACGTTATCTCTCCTGCAGGTTGAGATGTTTGTTATCCTAATCTTTTTACCTTATACTATATTGTAACCGAAGAATGCAGGGAAGAGGATTGTTGCACCAATCATGAAAAGGCAAGCACCAATAAGCATCATGATGGATTTGGTTACATCGCCTTCGCCTGTATTCATCTTTATATAGATTTGTAAAGCTCCTATGATGCCTACGATGGCTGCTATGGCATACACCAGATAGACAACATAGAGCATCATTGTTACCGTAAAATCATGAGCATTGCTCAGTGCCTCTGCTCCCCAGCTGTAATCGACACCTCCGCATTTGGCTGATGCCAACATTGGCTGGAAGAGCATGACACATATCGACAATGTGGCAAACAAATGATTCTTTTTACAGTTTATCTCTGGCATTCTTCTTTTCTATTTTTCGGGTGTTGTGCTTATTGTTGAGATTCTGCATAAACTCTTCTGAGAGGTAACTACATTGATGCTCTGGTTCAATGTGCTCCAGGAATTCATCGTTTTTCTCGTTGAGTTCTTCACTTGTCGTTGATGATGGCTGTTCCGTTATTGGTGGTTCTTCGATAAAAGAAGAGTGGGGAGTTACATTCCCAGTTGGGTTAACAACTCTAAGCCCATCATCTGTGATTTGTTCGGTGAAGGTCATATCACCTTCGTCAGGATTGTCGTTGCGTTCTTCTATTGCAACAGGCTGTTCCTCGTTGGTCATATCCCCTACATCATAGGTCTCTTCTTCTGATTTCTTTTCATCCTTCTTGCCATGGAGGTCTAGTGTGATCATTACAGCAAAATAGACCACATAGACAAAGGTGAGGACGAGCGCAAAAATTACGAATCCTGACATTTTTCAATCTGATATTTAATTGTTATCCTTTGTTTATTATCATACTCGGAAATACTCTCAAAAGGCAGGAGAACTCCCAAAAGCATTGCAAAGGAACAGACTTTTATATGATTGACGAAAAAACACACGAAAAACCAGTTCAGTCTTAACACAGATTATAAAAGAAGTATGATAATATTTCAATAATCATACTATAAAGTTCCGGAATGGTGGTAATAAGGTTGATGTCAACCTGGCATTATGAAGCATGTTTACTAAATCTCTTCTATGGAATGTAAGTGTAAGGGAGAAGTTGATTATGATTATGTGGCGGATGACGCATGTCTTATATAAATTGTCTGAAAATCTTTGGTTATCTCAGATTATTTTAATACTTTTGCATCGTTTTAATGGTGCATTAAAATAATGCAGAATGGTTAAAATGAAAGAGATCGCCATATTAGGAAGACCTATACAGCTGCAAGAACGAAGCAAGGCGCAGATGAAAGGTGTTACCATCGGAGAAATGTTGTCGTACAAGTTCTACGATGGGGAGTTTCATGGTATGCCATTGCTATTCGCAGAACCTAAAGATAAAGTAGCTACCCCACGTGGCTTGTCTGTTACTGCAAACAACCTTACTTCGTTATTCCAGCTTCCAACCGTATTTTTGTTGCCAACTTGTCCTGCCTATGAACGGCAGAGACTGATCGACAAAGACGTGTATTTCGTTGTATCTGACAAATACGTCCATTTGCCTATGCTTCTGGCTAATGAGCGCATTCGTAAAACCAAACAAGCTAAGGTTTTAACGCCTGTCGCACAATACCTGCTACTCTATCATCTTCAGATAGAGAGTATCGAAGGATTGGCTGCACGTGATATTGAGAACAAAATTCCGTACTCCTACGCAAGCATTACACTTGGTATCACTTGTCTCGAAGATTTGGAGCTTTGCCAAAAAGTCTCTGGAGGCTCTAAGCGGAAGGTCATCCACTTTGACAAGAAAGGAATGGAATTGTGGAAGCAAGCCCAGTCGTTCCTCGTTAATCCAGTTGAAGAGCGCATTTTCTGTGACGATTTGCTTTCAGACGATAATTTCCCCGTATCTGGCATTAACGCTCTTGCACATTACACGTGGCTGAACCCCGATCCAGAAAGAATAATCATGGTGCCAGTCAAACAACTACGGGAATTCAAATCATCAGGAGTCTTAGTGCGCCCCAATGAATTTGATGGCAACATCATCATTGAATCATGGAAATACCCACCTGTCACCGCTATTGGTACAAAAGCCGAATGGGTTGACAAATTATCTTTGGCCGTTTCTCTGCGTGAGGACGAAGACCCACGAGTGGAAGGCGAAGTTGAACGTTTAATTAATGAAATAGAATGGAAGGATTAGAGAAATTTCGTGAGGCTTTTGAAGCCTATTCAGATAACTATGTCATCATTGGTGGAACTGCTTGCGACATCACCATGACTGGAACGACAGTACGTCCGCGTGCCACCCACGACATTGACATGATAGTTGTTGTAGAGAAGATGACAGCCGACTTTGCAGAGCATTTCTGGCAATTTATACGAGAAGGTGGTTATCGTCCAGAAAAACGCAAGCAGGAAGAAGGTGAAACTCCGAAGTACGAACTGTATCGTTTTGTCAACGGAAAACCAGACTATCCCGAAATGATAGAACTGCTCTCACGACATCCTGACATTCTTGGTGAGCCGAAAGGATTGATTGTTGAGCCTCTCCCTGTTGACGAGGAAACATCAAGTCTAAGTGCAATCATTATGGATGATGATTTCTATCACTTTACTATCCTGCATAGCAAGCTGACTAATGGGCTTCGTCATGCAGACTCTGCTGCGCTCATAGCTCTGAAAGCACGTGCTTACCTCAATCTGTTGCAAGACAAAGCTAACGGAAAGCATGTTAATAGTAAAGATATCAAGAAACACCGTTCTGATGTACTGAAAAACGTGGTCATCATGGAAGACAACGAGATTATCGCTCCCGAATCGATTGTTGCTTGTATAAGAGATTTTGTCGCCTCAATAAGAAATGATTGGAACACGCTTTCAGAACCTCTTGCAAAGGCTCTTGACCAGAATTCATCATTCATCGAGGCTTTACTGGAACAATTAGACGAATTATTTATAACAGAACAGTTATGAAAATACAATATGCGTCAGACCTCCATCTGGAGTTTGCCGACAACTGGAGATACCTGAAGGAGAATCCCTTGCAAGTGACAGGGGATATTCTCGTTCTTGCAGGAGACATCGGCTACTTGGGAGACGAGAACTATTCTAAGCATCCATTCTGGGATTGGGCTTCAGAGAACTATCAGCAAGTGATAGTTTGCATGGGCAATCATGAGTTCTACAAATACTATGACATTGCTAAGCTTAACGATGGCTTTTGTCTTGAAATACGTCCCAACGTTCACAGTTATTATAATGCTGTTGTACACGTAGAAGACATCGACTTCATCGTAACAACTTTGTGGTCTAAGATTCCCTTGAAGGAGGCATACTATACGGAACAAGTCATAAGCGACTTCCGACGCATCTTCTTCAATGAAGAGCTTCTCACGTTTGCAGACTTCAACCGTGAGCACGCAAGGTGCCTTGCGTTTTTGAAAGAAGCAGTTTCATCCAGCAACGCCAGGAGAAAGATAGTTGTCACTCATCATGTACCGTCTTTCCAAATGCAATGTCCCAAGTTTGCCGATAGTCAGGCTAACGGAGCCTTCACTGTAGAATTGGAAGATTATATCAAGGATAGCGGTATCGACTTTTGGATATATGGTCATTCTCACTATAATGTGGATGTGAGGATAGGCAATACCATGTGCATATCAAATCAGTTGGGTTATGTCTTTCATGGAGAACATGAGTCTTTCGATCCTTGTAAAAATATCGAAGTATAACAACAGGCAAATCTTTATGTAATGACTTCTCGGTAAAAAGAAAAGTTAAACAGCTGAAGCATGGGTAAACTAAACAACCAAGTTTAAGGTTTAGTTTACCCATGTATATATACATGCCTCTTTAATCTTATAAAATCAAACTCGTTTCGGAGCAGTTCAAGTTTACTACCTTATATATATATAAGACAAATTAAACTTAAACCTAAACCAATGAATAGCCCATTTCTTTTTTCTTTTTACTGAAATGGTTTTTGTGAGGTGAAAACGTTTTGTATGGACACTGAGAAATCTAATACGATATTTTTTGCCATTGAATGAAGAATAATACATGAAAGTCGTGTGGTTTCTCGGAAAAAATCGTTAATTTTGCATACAGAACATGCAGAACGTGCATGGTAAATAAACAAGAAATGCTCATTCCTACAAAATTCGAAATAGGGTTATGTGTAGAATGTCATAATAGAAAACAATTACTCAATATGTGCCATATCGGTGCAATTAATGTTCAATTTAAAACTGAAAATTATATGAAGTAAGATACAGAAAAATCTGCAAGAGCACATCGGTTACATATAGCCGCCGTGCAATAATATGCAGAATGTGTCTGAAAAGAAGGTGCTTTATTTTACACAAAGCTCGTAAATCCCTGATATTCACCCTTCATTAGCAGCTGCGCAGGCTGCTGTTGAGGAATAATAAGATAAGCCCTCGTAACTAACGAGTTAGGCGGTAAGTCTCTGATAATAAAGAGGCTTGCCGCCTAAATTGTTTTGCGCATAGCGCATATAATGATATTAGTGTTTATCTGTTGTTAGTCTTTCAGACTTGCCTGATACCACTCATAGAGTTTATTCACGCCCTCCTCGATTTCCACTTTGTGTGTCCATCCGAGGCGATGAAGCTTGTCTACAGATATAAGTTTTCGAGGAGTGCCGTCAGGCTTGCTAGCATCAAACTCTACCGTGCCCTCGAATCCTACAGTCTTTACCACGAGCTCAGAGAGTTGGCGGATAGTCAGCTCCTTACCGGTACCGACGTTGATGTGGCAGTTGCGGATTTCGCCAAGGGAAGGGATTGCACCACCGCGACCCTCTGAATTATTTCTGTCCACGGCACCGTCCACCTTCGCTCCATAAAATACAGAAGAGTATTTCTCTATGCCGATGATGTCCTTGAAGTCAACGTTTAGGAGCACGTGAACGCTTGCGTCTGCCATATCCTCACTCCATAGAAACTCACGCAGCGGAGTGCCTGTTCCCCAAAGCACCACCTTATTGTCGTAGATGCCATAGAACTCCAGAGCTTTCAGTATGCGCTCATGAGAGTTGTTACCGTCCACATTGCCCTCGCCGATTATTGCGCGGAGCTTGTCTGTGGGATTGATAGGACGCTTGTTCATGTCTACCTCAATGCTGTGCCAATCGCCGTCGTGTATGAGTTTGGCGAGATAAATCTTACGCATCATCGCCGGCATCACGTGACTATTCTCCAAATGGAAGTTGTCGTTAGGACCATAGAGGTTGGTCGGCATCACAGCGATGTAGTTGGTGCCATACTGAAGATTATAGCTCTCGCACATCTTCAGACCCGCAATCTTTGCGATGGCATATTCCTCGTTGGTATATTCCAGAGGAGACGTGAGTAGCACATCCTCCGTCATCGGCTGGGGAGCATCCTTTGGATAGATGCAGGTGGAACCGAGGAATAGCAATTTCTTCACGCCGTGTGAATAAGCATTGCTTATCACATTACATTGCATCTTCATGTTCTGCATGATGAAGTCAGCACGATAGAGCGAATTAGCCATGATGCCACCCACGAAGGCTGCTGCCAGAACCACGGCATCAGGACGCTCTTCATCGAAAAACTTCTCCACGGCATACTGGTCTGTCAGGTCGAGCTCTTTATGCGAACGGCCCACCATATTGTTATAACCTCTCTTCTTCAGGTTATTCCAAATAGCAGAACCCACAAGTCCGTGATGTCCAGCTATGTATATCTTCGAATTCTTATTCAACATATTATTACTTGACAATACCTTTCTCCAAATACTCAGCGAGGTTGGTGCGCACCTTCATGCCGGCATCCTCAGCTGCAACTTTTGCCATATCATTCTCCACCATGATGCGCACAAGACCCTCAAAACTTGTGGTGTTGGGATTCCATCCGAGCTTAGCCTTAGCCTTCGTCGGGTCTCCCCAAAGATTCACAACGTCGGTTGGACGATAGAAGTCGGGCGAAACTTCTACGAGAGTCTTGCCGATGAGTTCCTCAGGTCCTTCAATGCAAATGCCTTTCTCATTCTCGTCCTTGCCTTCCCATTTCAGCTCGATGCCGACATAGTGGAATGCCAGCTGAGCAAATTCGCGCACCGAGTGCTGTTTGCCTGTAGCGATTACGAAGTCCTCCGGTTTCTCGGCCTGAAGGATGAGCCACATACACTCCACGTAATCCTTGGCATAACCCCAGTCACGGAGCGAATCAAGGTTGCCCAAATATAGCTTCTCCTGCTTGCCTTGCTTAATACGTGCAGCAGCCAGCGTAATCTTACGAGTCACGAAGGTCTCGCCGCGACGCTCACTCTCATGGTTGAAGAGAATACCTGAGCAGCAGAACATGTCGTATGCCTCACGATATTCCTTCACAATCCAGAAACCATACTGTTTGGCTACGGCATAAGGAGAGTAAGGATGGAACGGAGTGTTCTCGTTCTGCGGTACCTCCTCCACCTTGCCATAAAGCTCCGACGTAGAAGCCTGATACATACGGCAGGTCTTGGCCAGACCGCATTGGCGGATTGCTTCAAGGATACGAAGCACACCAGTAGCATCCACATCGGCAGTAAACTCCGGAGAGTCGAAGCTCACCTGCACATGACTCTGAGCTGCAAGGTTATACACCTCTGTAGGCTTCACCTTGTTCATCACCTGAATAATACTCATCGAGTCGCCAAGATCGGCATAGTGAAGATGGAAGTTTGGGCGACCTTCCAGATGAGCGATGCGCTCACGATAATCAACAGACGAACGACGGATTGTGCCGTGTACGTCATAACCTTTTTCCAACAACAGCTCAGCTAAGTACGAGCCATCCTGTCCTGTGATGCCCGTAATCAGAGCGACATTTCTTTTTACCATAGATAATTGTTTTTTTTTATTTAATTATAATGCTTATTTATTCAACAGTTACACTCTTTGCCAGGTTTCTTGGCATGTCTGCGTCCAGTCCCTTGTCCACAGCCACGTAGTATGCGAGGAGTTGGAGGGGAACATGCGACCGTTTCTTGATCTCTTACAATATTTATGGATAAAGAAAAGCTAAGTTTGAAGATAGATTGTTTATTTTTTTATAAGTGCAAAGGTAGTGTTTTTTTTTAGTGATTCTACACCTATTTCCATCAGAATTGTGAAAAATAAGATAAAATGCTGATATGTATCAGACTTTTAGCTTACTTTCATATCCACCATGCAAATATTGTCGAGAGTGCGAAAGAATGATTAAGATGCGCATATTGTATAAATATCGCTAAAAGTTGGTTATTTCGAAATAAATGGTGTATTTTTGCACAAAAATTACAAGCGAAACACAACATGCAGATATTATTAGCAAACGCCAAGATAATGTTCGGCAAGGCGGACAGAAATCCGGTGTCTGCCCCACTCTTCCAGAGCGTGGCAGACACCTTGGCTGCGGAAATGGCAAGGATGGACGTGGAGGAGTTGGCCCGGCAGCTGGATTGCAGCAAGAAGATAGCGGCTGAGAACTGGGGACGCTACCAGAACTTCATGGCTGCCGAGAATATGCCTGCCCTGCTTGCCTACAACGGTCAGGCATACAAGCATCTGCGTGCCGACACCTTGAGCAACGAGGCATTGGAGTACGCCCAGAAGCATCTCTGGATAACGTGTTTCCTCTATGGTCTGCTCCGCCCTATGGACGGCATTGTGCCCTATCGTATGGAGCATTGCGTCACGATAGAAGCCACAAACGACAAGCCCATTAATCAGTTCTGGAAAGACCGGCTGACAGATGTGCTAATAGATAGCGTGAAGGCAGACGACGGCATCCTCCTGCATCTATCCACGGAGGAATATGAGCATCTGTTCGACTGGAAGAGGGTATGCAAGGAAGTGACGGTCGTACAGCCTCTCTTCTATGTGCGTCAGAAAGACTGCAAACTGAAGATGCAGGCTGTCTGGGCAAAGTCGTGCCGCGGAGCTATGGTACGCTTCATTCTTAACAACCGCATCGTCACTCCCGAAGAACTCTCCGCTTTCAGCTACGAAGGCTTTGAATACGCTCCGCTATTAGGCGACTCGAACAATCCGCATTTCGTAAGAGAATTTATCAAGTAAAAATATTATGAAACTAAACAAAATACATCATGTAGCCGTGATTTGCTCTGACTATGAGCAGTCTAAGCAGTTCTATACAGAAGTGCTGGGCTTGAAAATCGTAAGCGAACATTATCGTGAGAAACGCCAATCATGGAAGGCTGACTGCTGGATGGGCGACACATACGTGGTGGAGCTGTTCTCCTTTCCCAATCCTCCTGCACGTCCTTCCTATCCCGAAGCAGCCGGTCTGCGCCACCTTGCTTTCGAGGTGGACAATCTTGCGGCAGCCGTCAGCGAGCTTGACAGCAAGGGCGTAAAGCACGAGCCGATACGTACGGACGAATATACCGGCAAGCAGTTTGTGTTCTTCAGCGACCCCGACGGACTGCCGATAGAATTGTACGAGAAGTAAAGAAGACATCACTTTTAGGTATTGCCCGACTCACAACTAAATTGTATCTTTGCATCGCAACTAACAGATAAAAAGATTATGACAGAAATGACAACAACTATAATCATTGGACTTCTGATTCCGCTATTGGGAACGATGCTTGGTTCGGCTTTCGTATTCATAATGAAAGACGAGATGTCTGCGCGATTGCAAAAGTCGTTATTGGGCTTTGCCTCTGGAGTGATGGTAGCAGCTTCCGTATGGTCTTTGCTCATTCCCGCTATGGAGATGAAGGCTGACAGCGGCGCATGGTCGGTAGTGCCGGCAGCTTTAGGATTCATGATGGGCATAGGTTTCCTGCTGCTTATTGACGAGCTGACGCCCCACCTCCATATCGGAACCGACAAGCCTGAGGGCATACGCTCGCACCTGTCAAAGACAGCTATGCTTGCCCTTGCCGTAACCATCCACAACCTGCCCGAAGGAATGGCTGTAGGCGTGGTGTTTGCAGGAGCCGAAAACGGCGCTTCGCACATCTCCTTAGCCGGAGCCATTTCCGTTTCGTTGGGCATTGCCATTCAGAACATTCCCGAAGGCGCCATTATCTCCATGCCTATGCGTGCGGCAGGCAACAGCCGATGGAAATCCTTCATGTTAGGATCGCTGAGCGGAGTGGTAGAGCCTATAGGAGCCATTGCCGTTCTGCTGCTTGCCTCACTCATTATGCCCGCCCTCCCCTACATGCTCGCCTTTGCAGCAGGCGCCATGTTCTACGTAGTGGTGGAAGAACTGATACCAGAAGCCTCAAGCGGCCAGCACAGCAATCTCAGTACCATCGGCTTCGCCATAGGTTTCGTGCTGATGATGGTGCTGGATGTGGTAATGGGGTAAAAATATTAACAAAACAGAAAATCTACGGTATTTAGTTAAAGATTATCAACAATTGACGCTTAAAACATCAAAATGCTTACAAATTGGATATCTTTGTGATGTAAATGACATATCAACTATACATACCCCATAAGGCCCTTCGTCTATAGTAAGTTGTCCGAAAGCACCCCCTTCAGACAACTTATTATTAACGAATCATATTTTTAATGGGCTTAATCATATTATATTTTTTAGGTGCTCTGTCACTATCCTTTTTATGTTCCGTCCTTGAGGCGGTACTCCTATCCACTCCTGTATCTTATATCTCGATGAAGGAGAGTCAAGGCAGCAAGACAGCTTCCTTGATGAAACAGTATAAGAACAATGTGGACCGTCCCGTAGGCGCCATTCTTTCGCTCAACACCATTGCACATACCATCGGTTCGGCAGGTGTAGGAGCGGAGTCGATAAAGCTTTTCGGCGAAGAATACTTCGGACTGATATCAGCCATATTGACGCTGCTTATTCTTGTGCTTTCCGAAATCATCCCCAAGACCATCGGCGCTTCCTATTGGCGTTCGCTGGCCATGCCGTCCACAAAAATTATCCGTGTGCTCATCTTCATCACCTATCCGCTGGTTCTGCTCTCCGAGCTAATCACAAAGGTGTTCACCCCGAAGGCGCACCAGGCTTCTGTGAGCCGCGAAGAAGTGTCGGCAATGGTGGACGTCGGCACCACGGAGGGCATCTTCCGCGAATCTGAAAGCAAGATCATCAAGAGCTGTATCCGTCTGGCTGGAGTAAAGGCAAGGGAGGTGATGACTCCTTCCATTGTGGTTGAGACGGCTAACGTTAACCTTACCATCAAGGAGTTTTACGAGCAGCAGACATGGAACTTCTCACGCATTCCGGTATACGACAAGAGCAAGGATTATGTCATCGGCTACGTGCTGAAGGACATGGTGCTGAAGGAATTGTCAGAAGACAAGTTCGATACCAAGCTTTCCGACCTTATGCGCCCCATCCTTTCCTTCAACGAGGACGATTCGGTGTATCAGATATGGGAGAAGATGCTGGAGAAGCGCGAGCATATCTCAATCATCCTTGACGAATACGGCTGTCTGCGTGGCGTGGTGTCGATGGAAGACGTCATAGAGACCATGACCGGCGTGGAGATTGTGGACGAGGACGACGTGGCTGTGGACATGCAGGCGTTCGCCAAGGAAAAGTCGCGCAGGATGTTGAAAAAGTAAATAGTAAATGGAAAATTTAATCAGCCTTCAACATTACGACTCGCCATGCGGCAGGCTGGTCTTGGCATCTTTTGCTGACAGACTATACCTTTGCGATTGGAGCGACAATCCCTTTGCAGAGCGCAATAGACGCCGGATTGAGAAATACTTGAAGGCCACTTCCAAGACAGAGACAACCTCTGTCTTGGAAGATACCAAAAGACAACTCGACGAATACTTTGCAAGCAAGCGCAAGGCTTTCGACATACAGTTATGTCTGGTTGGTACTGATTTTCAGCATAAAGTGTGGAACGCATTGCGAAGCATTCCGTACGGATCGACAAAGAGCTATAAGGATATAGCCCAATGCATAGGCAAGCCCAAAGCTGTAAGGGCCGTAGCAGGAGCCATCGGCGCAAACGCCATCAGCATCCTAATCCCTTGCCATCGCGTAATAGGCAGCAACCATTCCTTGACTGGCTATGCGGGAGGGCTGGAGGCTAAGAGAGGGTTGCTCGGGATGGAGACGCAAGAGCGTAAATATCTAACTTCCCGATTAATTTCCTGCGAGAATGAAGATTACTAAACTTAAAGAAAAATCCATAATCACAAAAAAAGAAATTATGATTCAGCCTATGCTTCTCTATGAATGACGTTGCCGTTGGCTTGGTGTGTGGCAAGCACCAGCACTTCGGCTATCTGGACGTGCTTCGGAGCAGAAGCGGCATAGAAAGCCACGTCGGCGATGTCGGCTCCGGTAAGCGGCTTGATGCCTTTATACACCTTGTCGGCACGCTCGTTGTCGCCATGGAAGCGCACGTTGCTGAAGTTGGTCTCTACGAGTCCCGGCTTGAGGTTGGTGACGCGTACAGCCGTGTCAGCCACGTCGATGCGCAGACCGTCCGAAATAGACTTTACGGCTGCCTTTGTGGCGCAATACACATTGCCGCAAGCATAAGCAGCATCGCCAGCTACGCTACCCACATTGATGACGTGTCCCTCATTACGCTTCACCATAGCAGGAACTATGAGGCGGGTCATGGTGAGGAGTCCCTTTATGTTGGTGTCGATCATCGTGTTCCAGTCCTCCGGATCGCCCTCATATTCCTTGTCCAGTCCAAGCGCCAGACCAGCATTATTGATGAGCACGTCAATCTTCTGCCATTCAGCCGGAATGGAATCGACAGCCTGCTTTGCAGCTTCAGCGTCGCGAACGTCAAAGACAAGCGTGAGCACCTTCGTGCCTTTTGCCTCCAGCTCCGCCTTTACAGCAGCCAGCTTGTCCGCACGGCGGGCTGTAAGAATAAGACTGTAACCTCCCTCTGCAAATCGTCTTGCACAGGCTTCTCCGATGCCACTTGTAGCACCCGTGATCAATGCTATTTTCATAATAAATGCTTAAGTTAGATGTTTATGTTAAATGGTATTATAAATTTGTGTGCAAAAATAAGGATTTTCTTCTAATAATCAGAGAATAATTTGTACTTTCGCAAACTATTCAGACAAATCTACGAAAACAGGACAAAAAACAAACAATACTCAAAACCTAAGATTATGAGAAATCTATTTACAGCTTCGGTATTCGCGTTGCTGTTCATCGGGCTTCCAGCCAATGCACAGAAGCGTTCGTTGGCTGAAGCGGCAAAGGTGGCAACCGTTTTTTTCCATGCAGAAGAGGTGGACGCCATGCAGATGAAAGAGGAAGAAGGAAGCCGAAGGTTACAGAAGAAGGTCATGGACTATACTTCAGACGCCTATTACATGTTCAGGAACAAGGAGGACAACCGACTGGTAGTCATCTCAGGCGACCAGCGCATGCAAAGCATCCTCGGATATACAGACAATGCCATAGAGGACAATATGATGCCAGACGGACTAGCCGAACTGCTCACTACGTACAAGAGGCAATACGCAGCTCTTTCGCCAGATTGTCATACAGAATGCAAATCAAACTTAAACAAGGGAGAACGACTGCTGAAGACTCCTGACTGGGGACAATGGGCTCCCTTTAATCTGCGTACGCCACTCTCCTATCCTACGGGCTGCGCAGCCACAGCCATGTCCATAGTCATGCGTTACCATCAATGGCCAGTCATGGGACAAGGCAGCAAGACGCATATATGGAAAGACTCCGTGATGACAGCCGACTTCGAACATACACGTTATGACTGGGACAACATGCCCATGAGCTACGACTCATACACGACAGCTCAAGCCGAGGCAGTATCGTTGCTGATGCGTCATGCCGGAATAGCCGTTGAGATGTATTATGCAGCTGAAAGTAGCGGAGCACGCCAGTCGTTGGTGCCGGGAGCGCTCACGCAATACTTCCGTTATGCTGCCACGACGCGCCTCGTATCAGCAGCCGACTATGATGCCGCTACGTGGGAAAAGATGATGCGTAGCGAGATTGACGCCGACCGCCCCGTCATCTATACGGGAGAGAGCACGATGGGACGCGGGTCGCACGGCTTCGTGCTGGACGGATATCGCGACAATCTCTTCCACTTCAACTTCGGATGGAACGGTAGCGGAAACGGATATTTCGCCATTTCTGCCTTTAGCTCCACAAGTACGGCGTTCGAGTTTGCCAACCAGCAGCAGGCTGTCATTGGCATAAAGCCACTCAGAGAGGATAATTGCGCTCCTCTCACTCTGGAATGCGAAGGAAAGTATGAGGGATTTTATTCTGACCTTACCACACTAACAGCCGACACCTCAGTAAGCATACACCTCTCCTCGCTTACAGCTCTTCGCCAATGGAACGGCAAGCTGAGATGGGAGCTTTGTGATGCTGAGGGCAATGTGAAGGAAGCGTTCGACAGCAAGACGGTAAGCATTAACGGAGGCAACTCGCAGCCCATCGACTTCAGTTTCGCTCCCTCAACCACAGCCACCAAGGGCAGCTATCTGCGACTTATGGCTTGCGAGAACGGCAAGGAGGAATGGACATTCGTGCTCAATGCCAAGGGACAGGAAGTAAGAATGGATGCTTACGAACGTAAGGTGCCCGTGGTGGAGATCATAAGCGACATGGAGAACGCCACTCTCAACGACCAAAACCAAGGCAACGTATGCTTCGAAGGCAAGCCTTTGCTCGGATCAACATACACATATAATATAGCATGGAAGAGCAGTACGGTGAAAAACATCGTGCAGCAGCGTTTCTGCGGCGAGGCTTATTGGCAGAAATCCGACAAGAGCGTAATGCTCACAGCCGACACATTATATATAAAGGCTAAGGCATACGAGCGTTCGCAACTTGTGCAGGAATGTCAGGTCAATGTGGAAAAGCCGGGACAGCTGGAGGCAACGCTTCTGAAAGCCACACCGGATGCTGACGCCGTGGAGTCGCTCACCATTACGGGAAGCCTTGACGACAACGACCTGGCGTATCTCTCCACTCTGCAGACGCTCAAAAAGCTCAACCTTGAGAACGCCACCATACAGCAAGGACTCTTCGGCGCTCCCTTCAAGGACTTCAGCCGCCTGGAAACATGCGAGCTGCCACGTTCCCTGAAGCAGATAGGAAGCGAGACGTTCAAGGGATGCGCGTTGCTGAAGACAATATCGCTACCCGTCAGCCTGCAAGCCACGGGCAACGATATCCTCAGCGGATGCCAGAAAATGACGGACATATACGTACGCCCATCGTCGCCTGACTGTGTGGCTACGGACGCTTTCCGTGGTCTGCCCAATCCTCAAGCGGTCTGCATACACGTTCAGCAGGGACTGAGCGACGTGTTCAGATCCAATGTCAAGTGGAGCATGTTCAGCCGTATAACTGACGACCTTCCCGCCCTGCCAAAGAGATTCGTCTGCGACGGCATAGAATATCGTGCCATCTATCAAGGCGACGGCAACTTTGCTGAAGTGACAATACCGAGTGGCGAGATGTATTCAGGCGCCATCGTAATCCCCGCCACAGTCACTTATCAGGACGTGGAATACGTGGTAAGCGGATTTGACCAGACAGACGGACTATCACCGTTTGTAGGCAATCAGTTCATTACCTCGCTGGACCTTCAGCTCCACGTCGACACGCTCCGCCGCATGCAGTTTATGGGATGCACGCAGCTTGCCTCGCTAAGCCTGCCCTCCACCCTGCGCTACATCGAGGATGAATGTTTCCGCAACTGTCCGATGCTCACACAGATAAGCCTTCCGGCAAGCCTTGAGGCACTTGGCGACAACGCCTTCTGCGGTTGCCAGTTCCTTACCGACATATATTGCTATGCAATGGTTCCGCCGGCAGGAAGCGAGGCAGACAATTATCCCTTCGCCCAATGCCGTCCTCAGAATGTCATGTTGCACGTGCCCTCAGGGACAGAAAACCTCTATCGAACGACGGGCTTCTGGACACGCTTCAGCAACGTAACGGACGACCTTCCGGCAGACGTTACAGCCATAGGCAACACCACGACACCACGCTCTGAGATGCTACCCATAAAGACCGTAGGCAGACAGTATGTCACGATAAGGCTCAACACAGCCCGAACCGTCTGCATCTATAGCCTTAACGGCACCCTTAGAAGCACCCTGACTTTGCCCCAAGGCGAGAGCCTAATATGGATAAACGAGCCAAGTATTATACGTTAATAGTTAAAAGTGAGGCGTTATTTGTTAATCTTTACAAAAACGTCACACATTTATTACTTTCGTAAACGAAATATCACTACCTTTGCAGCCGATTTTAATCCGATGGGGCTCGAAAAAGCATCGATACGTTATCGGTCGCCTCCCGGAAAAACCCGTTTATATTAAATAATTAAATGTACGCAATCGTAGAGATTAACGGTCAGCAGTTTAAGGCAGAGCAGGGCAAGAAGCTCTTTGTTCACCACATCAAGGACGCTCAGGAAGGCCAGACTGTTGAATTCAACAAGGTACTGCTTGTTGACAATGAAGGTTCAGTACAGGTAGGTGCACCTGCCGTAGAAGGTGCAAAAGTCGTATGTGAGGTTGTGAACCCGCTCGTTAAGGGCGAGAAGGTTATCGTCTTCAAGATGAAGCGCCGCAAGGACTATCGCAAGAAGAACGGTCACCGTGCTCAGTTCACAGAGGTATTAATCAAGGAAGTAACCGCTTAAATTTAGGAGGAACAAGAAATGGCACATAAAAAAGGTGTAGGTAGTTCTAAGAACGGACGTGAATCAGCTTCTCAGAGATTAGGCGTTAAGATTTGGGGCGGTCAGAAGTGCATCGCAGGCAACATCATCGTTCGCCAGCGCGGTACAAAGCACAATCCGGGCCTGAACGTGGGTATCGGTAAGGACGACACCCTTTACGCACTCGTTGATGGTATCGTAAACTTCCGCAAGGGTCGTAACGACAAGAGCACAGTTTCAGTAATACCAGAAGCAGAGGCTTAACAAAACAAAACAACTATTCCAAACAAACATATTAATCCCAACTCTCATAGCATTTTGAGGGTTGGGATTAATGCTTTTATACCTGTAAGCATAAAAAACTTCTGTTCGATTTTGCCGCTAACCGAAAATTATGTAATTTTGTATTTGACAAACATTATAGATATCGCATTTAATACATTAATTGATTTAGCATATGCTTACACTTAAACTCATCAGTGAGGAAACTGAACGTGTTATCAAGGGATTGAACAAAAAGCATTTCCCTAATGCCGAAGAAGCCATCAAGGAAGTTCTCGCCATCGACCTTCGTCGTCGCGAGACACAGCAAGAATTGGACAGTAATCTTTCGGAAGCCAAGAAAATGGCAGCAAAGATTGGAGGTCTGATGAAGGAAGGCAAGAAAGAAGAGGCTGATAGCATAAAGGCAGAAGTGGCCAATATAAAGGAAACCAACAAGAAGTTGGAGGAAATCAAGGCTCAGGCAGAGAAGGATCTTATAGCAAAGCTCTGCACCATACCTAACATCCCTAACGACGACGTACCCGAAGGCAAGGATGCCAGCGACAACGTAGTGGTTAAGGAGGGTGGCGTAATCCCCGATCTTCCGGAAGACGCTCTCTGCCATTGGGATCTCTGCAAGAAATTCAATCTTATCGACTTCGACCTTGGCGTTAAGATTACAGGTGCCGGATTCCCCGTATACATCGGAAAGATGGCTCGTCTGCAGCGTGCGCTCGAGGCATTCTTCCTTGACGAGGCTCGCAAGAGCGGATATCTGGAGGTACAGCCGCCGTTCGTAGTGAACGAGGCTTCTGGCTACGGCACAGGTCAGCTGCCTGACAAGGAGGCACAGATGTATCAATGTCAGCTGGACAACCTCTACCTCATCCCTACTGCTGAGGTGCCCGTAACAAACATCTTCCGTGACGTTATCCTCGATGAGAAGGAGCTTCCTATTAAGAGATGTGCTTACTCGGCTTGTTTCCGTCGTGAGGCAGGTTCGTACGGCAAGGATGTAAGAGGTCTGAACCGCCTCCATCAGTTTGACAAGGTGGAGCTTGTACGCATTGACAAACCCGAGCATTCATACAAGTCTCTCGAAGAGATGCTCCAGCACGTGGAGGGTCTCTGCCAGAAGCTTGAGCTCCCCTACCACATCCTCCGTCTCTGCGGTGGCGACATGAGCTTCACGTCAGCCATCTGCTACGACTTCGAGGTATGGAGCGCCGCTCAGAAGCGTTGGCTCGAGGTATCGTCTGTCAGCAACTTCGAAAGCTATCAGGCCAACCGTCTGCATTGCCGTTATCGCAACGCCGAGACCAGAAAGACCGAGCTTTGCCACACTCTCAACGGTTCGGCTCTCGCTCTTCCGCGTATCGTTGCCGCCATTATCGAGAACAATCAGACTCCGGAAGGCATCCGCGTACCGAAGGTTCTCGTTCCGTACTGCGGATTCGACATGCTCGACGACAAGAACTTCTAAGAAGATACCAACCATTTTAAAGACCGATACATTTAAATATGTATAGAACATAGGCAAACTGTAGGAGGTGCGGGCTTTTCCAGCCAGCACCTCCTACAAACTGCTGAACCTTTATCAATAGCATTTAAAACAAATTTGTTATCATAAGAATCCATTCAAACACTACCAACCATCAACAATTATCCTATGAACAAAATCATCCTTAAGAAACAATTTTCTGAAAAGGTATTCCTTTTCGAGATTGAAGCCCCGCTTATCGCAAAAAGCAGAAAAGCCGGCAACTTCGTTATCGTAAGAGTCGGTGAAGGTGGCGAGCGTATGCCTCTGACCATCGCAGATGCCAGCATCGAGCGTGGTACGATCACTATTGTTGTGCAGAAGGTGGGTCTTTCTTCCACGAAACTTTGCGACCTTAACGAAGGCGACTATATAACAGACGTTGTTGGTCCGCTCGGCAACCCCACTCACATCGAGAACTACGGTACGGTAATCTGTGCCGGTGGAGGTGTCGGCGCAGCTCCTATGCTCCCCATCATCCGTGCCCTTAAGGCAGCTGGCAACCGCATCCTCTCCGTCATAGCAGCACGCTCACGCGACCTCATCATCCTCGAGGACGAAATCCGTGAGAGCAGCGACGAGGTCATCATAATGACCGACGATGGTAGCTACGGCGATAAGGGTGTCGTAACGGCAGGCATCGAGCGCTTCATCACTCAGGAAGGCCACGTGGACAAGGTGTTCGCCATCGGCCCTCCAATCATGATGAAATTCAGCTGCCTCATGGCTCAGAAGTACAACATCCCCGTGGAGGTATCGCTCAACACCATTATGGTGGACGGTACCGGTATGTGCGGAGCTTGCCGTCTCTCCATCGGCGGCAAGACCAAGTTTGTCTGCATCGACGGTCCCGAGTTTGACGGAGCACTCGTTGACTGGGACGAGATGTTCAAGCGTATGGGCACTTTCCGCGACGAGGAGCGCAAGGAAATGGAGCACTTCGAGGAGCACATGAATTATTCTGCTGCCAAGAATGAGCATAAGGCTCAGGCTGCGGGCGGAATGACAGAGGGTGCTGACGAAACTCTCCAGCAGCTTACCGATCGTGACGCAGAATGGCGTAAAGAGCTCAGAGCTGCAATGAAGCCGAAGGAAAGAAAAGCCATCAAGCGTGTCATCATGCCGGAGCTCGATCCTGAGTATCGTGCCACATCACGTACCGAAGAAGTAAACTGCGGCCTGACAGCAGAAATGGCAATCAACGAGGCTCACAGATGTCTTGACTGCCCCAACCCGCAATGCGTGGAAGGCTGTCCTGTTAACATCAACATTCCGTCATTCATCAAGAACATCGAGCGCGGCAACTTCATCGGTGCCTCAAAGGTACTGAAAGCTACATCCGCACTTCCCGCTGTCTGCGGTCGTGTTTGTCCTCAGGAGAAGCAATGCGAGAACAAGTGTATACACCTCAAGATGAACGAGCCGGCAGTTGCCATTGGTTATTTGGAGCGTTTCGCAGCCGACTATGAGCGTGAGAGCGGCGTCAGCGCCATCCCAGAGATGGAGCCGAAGAACGGCATGAAGGTGGCTGTCGTCGGTTCAGGTCCTTCAGGTCTGAGCTTCGCTGGCGAGATGGCAAAGTTCGGATATGAAGTGCATGTCTTTGAGGCTCTCCACGAGATTGGTGGCGTGCTCAAGTATGGCATCCCCGAATTCCGTCTGCCAAACCACATCGTTGACGTCGAGATTGAGAACCTCAAGAAGATGGGCGTTGAGTTCCATGCAGACTGCATCGTCGGCAAGACCATCACCATCGCACAGCTCGAGAAAGAAGGCTATAAAGGCATCTTCGTAGGCTCGGGTGCAGGTCTGCCTAACTTCATGGGCATCAAGGGCGAGAACGCCATCAACATCATGTCGTCTAACGAATACCTCACACGCGTGAACCTCATGGACGCTGCCAATCCCAATACCGACACACCGCTCAACATCGGCAAGCATGTTATCGTCGTTGGTGGTGGCAACACAGCTATGGACTCATGCCGTACAGCCAAGCGTCTCGGTGGCGACGTCACCCTTGTCTATCGTCGTTCGGAGGCAGAAATGCCGGCACGTCTCGAGGAGGTGAAGCACGCCAAGGAAGAAGGCATCCGCTTCCTCACCCTCCACAATCCCATCGAGTATGTGGCTGACGAGAAGGGCGCTGTCAAGTCTGCCATCCTTCAGGTAATGGAGCTTGGTGAGCCTGACGCAAGCGGCAGACGCTCACCGGTTCCTGTAGAAGGAAAGACCGTAGAGTTGGAGGTAGACCAGGTTATCGTAGCAGTAGGCGTATCGCCCAATCCGTTGGTACCCAAGTCTGTGGAAGGACTTGAGCTTGGCCGCAAGAACACTATCAGCGTTAACGAAAATATGCAAAGCTCCATCCCGACAATCTTTGCCGGAGGCGATATCGTTCGTGGCGGCGCAACCGTTATCCTCGCAATGGGCGACGGCAGACGTGCAGCAAAGAGCATGAACGAATACATCAAGGATCAGAAATAAAAATTCTGATTAGGAATACAAAACAATAAACAGTGGGAGGTATGGCGTCAGAGCCATACCTCCTTCTATAATTAAAACAACAGTTAGCCCCTTCATTCAATTATTAAAATCAAAATCTTCAATGTCAGGAACATACACCATCGCCCTACTTATATTAAGCAACATCTTCATGACCCTCGCATGGTATGGTCATCTCAAGCTTCAACAGACCGGCACGTCTCTTCATTGGCCTCTCATCGGCGTCATCGCCTTCTCATGGGCCATCGCCTTCTTCGAGTATTGCTGCCAGGTTCCTGCCAACCGTATCGGCTTCGTAGGCAACGGAGGTCCATTCTCCCTTGTCCAGCTTAAGGTCATCCAGGAATGCGTCAGCCTTATTGTTTTCGCCGTCATCGCCCACTTTATGTTCCAGGGCGAAGCCTTGCGATGGAATCACTTGCTGGCATTCTGTTTTCTCATAGCTGCCGTTTATCTGGTATTCAAGTAAAAATTTCTCCCCTACATGAAAACGCCAGAACAGCTTCTCCTTAATAAGATACGCAAGAAATTCAATAAAGGCACTACAGACTTCGGCATGCTGGAGGACGGAGACCGCATCCTTATAGGACTCTCAGGCGGCAAGGATTCGCTATGCCTTCTGCAGTTTCTTGCCGAAAGATCCCGTATATTCAAGCCCAACATCAGCATTGAAGCCCTCCATGTACGTATGGAAAACATACAGTACGAGAGTGATGCGTCATATCTTGAGGAGTTTGCACGCTCGCATGGCGTCCCTCTGCACATCATCACCACCAGCTTCGATGAGGAAGGACTCCGCGACAAGCCTGCCTGCTTCCTCTGTTCATGGTATCGCCGCAAAGCCCTCTTCCGTTTCGCCCTCGACAATGGCTTCAACAAGATAGCTCTCGGCCATCACATGGATGACATCCTCCACACCACACTCCTCAATCTCTTCTATGAAGGCACATTCTCCACAATGCCCGCCGTCATGCGCATGGAGAAGATGCCCCTCACCATCATCCGCCCCCTATGCCTTGTCCACGAGGCAGACATCGCCCAGTTGGCACAGCTCTTGGACTATCATAAGCAGAACAAGACGTGTCCTTACGAGAAAGCTTCAAAGCGTGAAGACATGAGGCAGACATACGAGCAAATGGAGAAAGCCAACCCCGAAATGCGCTATTCAATATGGCGGGCACTACAGAAAGAGGGCAAACTTACATGAGAAAAGCCAGCAAATTACGATATAGTTAAAAATTGTTCTCAATATAATTGTCCGTTTGACAGAAAATTCATACATTTGCAATTAAAAAATACAGACTATGAAGTTAGCAATAATGACTAAATCCACATTTTTCGTGGAAGAGGACAAGATTCTTGCCACCTTATTCGAGGAGGGGTTAGACAACTTGCATCTTTATAAGCCTGATACCTCCCCAATATATTCAGAAAGATTGCTCTCCCTCTTACCCGAGGAAACATACAATAAGATAACCGTTCACAGCCATTTCTATCTTAAGGAAGAATATCGGCTCGCCGGCATCCATCTCGATAGAACCTCAGAGCCTATACCCGTAGGCTATAAGGGAAAGATCAGCCGCACATGCTCTGACCTTACCGAGCTGAAGGAAATGAAGAAGCAGTCAGCATACGTATTTCTTGGAAATATCTTCCAAAGCCAGTCAGACCCCGCAGCCCCGACGCTCAACATTAATGAGCTGGAGTATGCTGCCGAAAGAGGACTGATAGACAAGAAGGTTTTTGCCATCGGAGGCATCAATGCTGATAACATACAGCTCGTCAGAGAGTTGGGATTCGGAGGTGTCGTCATCTGCGACGACTTATGGAGCAAGTTCAACATACATAACCAGATGGACTATAAAGAGCTTATAGCACACTTCGAAAAACTAAGGAAAATAGTATACTAATCCGTAACACATAACAACAAAAAGCAATGAGTGAACAGAACTCTTTTTTGGTATTCTCAGGTACAAGCACGAGATACCTTGCAGAGAAAATCTGCGCAAGCCTGGGTTGTCCGTTAGGCAATTTGGTAGTAACCAAGTTCTCTGATGGCGAGTTCGCAGTCTCGTATGAGGAGTCAATCCGTGGTCGCGACGTATTCCTCGTTCAGAGCACATTCCCCAATTCAGACAACTTGATGGAGCTGTTGTTGATGATTGACGCTGCAAAGCGCGCTTCTGCACGTCACATCAATGCCGTTATCCCTTACTTCGGTTGGGCTCGTCAGGACCGCAAGGACAAGCCGAGAGTGAGCATCGGCGCAAAGCTCGTAGCCGACCTCCTTATGGCAGCCGGCATCGACCGCCTTATCACCATGGACCTCCATGCAGACCAGATTCAGGGCTTCTTCGACGTTCCAGTTGACCACCTCTATGCATCGGGCGTCATCCTCCCCTATCTCCAGAGCCTGCACCTCAAGGACATCGTCATCGCTTCTCCTGACGTAGGCGGCTCTAAGCGTGCCAGCACCTTTGCCAAGTACCTCGGCTGTCCGCTCGTTCTTTGCAACAAGACCCGCGCTCGTGCCAACGTCGTAGAGAGCATTCAGATTATCGGCGACGTAAGAGGCAAGAACGTCATCATAGTTGACGACATGGTAGACACAGCTGGAACCATCACTAAGGCTGCCGACGTAATGAAGGAAGCCGGCGCTCTCAGCGTACGTGCATGTGCCTCACATTGCGTAATGTCAGGTCCCGCTTCAGAGAGAGTACAGAATTCTGCCCTCGAGGAGATTGTCTTCACAGACTCTATCCCCTACTCTAACCGCTGTGCAAAGGTTAAGCAGCTTTCTGTAGCCGATATGTTCGCCGAGACCATCCGTCGAGTTATCAGCAACGAGAGCATCAGCTCACAATACCTCGTATAACACGTACGACATTCATTCTTTACACACATAGACATAAAAAAGCGCTCTTTTCTTCAAAGAGCGCTTTTTTTATGTCTATGTTTTTAAGCATTTCTCATTTCGTTCAGCAGCTGTTTCTGTCTCTCGCTAAGATTCGTCGGCAGCATAATGTTATACGTAATGATGAGGTCACCCATCGTACCGTCGCCACGGTCATAGCCCTTGCCACGCAGCCTTACCTTCGTACCGTTCTGCGTTTCCGGCTTTACCTTCAGCTTAATCTTATGACCACCCGTGAGTTGCAGGATTACCTCGCCGCCGAGCAACGCCGTATAAAGGTCGATGTTTACGTTGGCGTTCATCTCGCCCGCATTAGTCCTTGCGCTGCGACTGCGAGTGCCACGACTGCGCGATCCCTTTCCTGCACCTCCGAACAGCTGTTCGAAGAAGCTTGAGAAGCCGCCGCCCTCTCCGCTGAAGCCAGAGAAGTCGAAGCCGCTGAAAGGCGAACCGTCACCGCCACCAGAGTAGTAGTAGCTGCCTCCACCCGGACCTCCCTGTCCGAAGGCACCAGCCTCACGCCATTTCTCACCATACTGGTCATATTTCTTACGCTTCTCCGGATCGGAGATCACGTCATAAGCCTCGTTCAGAGCCTGGAATTTAGCCTTTGCCTTCGGGTCGTTAGGATGCAGGTCGGGATGGAATTGCTTGGCGCGTTTGCGGTAAGCCTCCCTCACGTCGTCCTGAGGGATGTTCTTGTCCACACCGAGAATCTTGTAATAATCAATAAATGCCATAATTCGTATCCTCCTATTATTTTTTTATAATCTTCAGAGCAAATTACATGCCACTCAGCATTTATTAATTACTGATTTATTAATCAGCAGGGTGCGGAGGAATTTAATACTGATTTGATTTCTCAGAACAGACTGCGGAACGAGGTTGGAATGGGTGTGGCAAACTCCATTCGCTCTTTCGTGACAGGATGCAAGAAGCACAGCACGTAGGCGTGAAGACAGAGACGGTGCAGAGGATTATCGCCGTTGCCATACTTCGTGTCTCCACAAACGGGATGCCCCATATCTGCCGAATGGACACGAATCTGATTCTTACGACCCGTCTCCAGCTTATATTCCACCAGCGAGTGTTCAGTTGTCCTTGCCATCACATGGAAGTGCGTTACAGCCAGCTTGCCGCCGTTGTCCGTAGGCGACGAATAAGTGACATAAGCTTTGTTGTCCTTTAGCCAGTTACGTACGGTGCCGTTATCATCCTCCATCTCGCCACTTACCACAGCCACATAGCGACGGTCATATACAGTCCCATGCCAGTTGTGCTCCAAAATCTGCTCCGTGTCAATATCCTTTGCATAAATCATCAGACCGCTTGTATCGCGGTCGAGACGGTGCACCACGTGCGCCCTGCAACGCTGTCGTGTCTTTAGAAAATAGTCGTCCAGAACTGACTTCACGTTCAACGATGAGTGGCCTGCAGCCATGGAGAGAATGCCAATATTCTTCTCCACAACTACAATCCATCTGTCCTCATACACAATTTTAACATAGCGGCTCTTAAAGGCGCAGTTGTTCTTGCGACGTGCCACCTGAATGCGGTCGCCTTTACGAAGTGGAGCATCAAACTGCGTCACCACCTTACCGTTCACCTTGATGCCGCGTCCTTGAAGCGTCGCCTTTATCTTGTTGCGGCTCTCTTTTGCATGTGAAAGCAGATACTGCAGGAGAGTGTCTGGGGTCTGTTCGCTAACAACATATTCTGTGCATTCTCCACCACGGCTAATGTAATAATTTTGCTTATTTGGTTGTTTCATCTTTCTTTTCCGTTTTTTCAGTCACAAAGTTACAGATATTTTCGCTAATAAACTAAAAACCGCGTAATTTTGCAGCCATGAAAACATTATTCGCCACTATCATCCTCGCAGGAATTTTCTCCTGCCAGTATCACAATCCGGCTTTCAAGAGTGTCTCAGTGGAAGCATACGAGCGCATCATTGCTGATTCTTCCGTAGTACGTCTCGATGTGCGTACTGCAAAGGAATTTGCTGAAGGACATATTCCCAATGCCGTCAACATCGATGTCCTGCAACCAAACTTTATTAAGAAAGCACTTGCCACCATACCACGCAACCGAACCATCGCCGTCAACTGTAGAAGCGGGAAACGTAGCAAGACCGCTGCAGATTTGCTTGCAAAGAAGGGTTACAAGGTCGTTGAACTCGATTCTGGTTTTAAAGGATGGATCACAGATGGAAATTACATCGTGAAATAACGCTCCTTCTAAAATATACATATCTCTCTATACATTATTATTCAGTGAGTAAAAACAACACATAATATAATAAAAACAATCATGATGATGATGTTATCGGAATAAAATTAGTAACTTTGCCGAATGATGTAGATTGTAACCATTAATATTAAGATTAAATGTTAATAGAATATAAGAAAGCAAACATATATCAGTCGGACAGTCTGGTGCTTGAGGATGTCTGCTTCGAGGTAGAGCCAGAACAGTTCGTATACGTCATCGGCAAGGTGGGTACGGGCAAGTCATCGTTGTTAAAGACGATGTATTGCGAGCTCGACATCGACAAGCGGAACGCCGAGAAGGCAGAGGTGCTGGGACGCAATCTGCTCACCATCAAGCGCCGTGAGGTGCCGGCTCTTCGCCGTGAGATGGGTGTGATTTTTCAGGATTTCCAGTTGCTGCACGACAGAAACATATACAAGAATCTTGAATTCGTGCTACGCTCCACAGGATGGAAGTCTGCGAAGGAGATAGACGAGCGCATTGACCTCGTTCTGGACGCTGTGGGAATGAAGGAGAAGAAAATGGAGCTGCCGCATGAGCTCTCTGGAGGCGAGCAGCAGCGTATAGCCATAGCACGTGCGCTCCTCAACCATCCGAAGATAATCATAGCCGACGAGCCGACAGGCAACCTTGACCCCGAGACGGCAGAAAAGATTGTGGGACTGCTCTACGAGATCAGCCATACGGGAGAAACGTCTGTGGTGATTTCAACACACAACCATAGTCTAATCGACAAGTTTCCGGGACGCGTCTACAGATGCGCCGACGGCAAGCTGACGGATGTCAGCCAAGAATATAGCAAAACGGTAAAGCAATAAATCAACTATTATTTTAAGAGAGTAATATGAAAGTAATGAAATTTGGCGGTACTTCCGTAGGTACCCCTGAACGGATGAAATCAGTAGCCAAGATGGTTTCTCAGTCAGGCAATCAGGTGTTTGTTGTTCTTTCAGCCATGTCTGGAACGACGAATTCCCTCGTTGAGATTTCAAATTATCTTTATAAAAAGAACAGCGACGGCGCCAACGATGTCATAAACAACTTAGAGAAGAAGTATATGCAGCACGTGGAGGAACTCTACTCCACGGACGAAATGAAGCAGCGCACAAGAGAATTCCTCGTGTCGGAGTTTAATTATCTCCGATCGTTCACAAAGGATCTCTTCACAAGCTTTGAGGAGAAGAACATCGTAGCTCAGGGCGAGATAATAAGTACCAACATGATGACCAACTATCTCCTTGAGAAAGGTGTTAAGGTGGTTCTGCTCTCTGCCTTCGACTTCATGCGCACGGACAAGAACGCCGAGCCTGACTCACACTACATCAAAGAGAAGCTCGGAGCCGTAATGAAGGAGAACGAGGGCTATCAAGTGTATATCACGCAGGGCTTTATCTGCCGTAACGCCTACGGAGAAGTGGACAATCTGCTCCGCGGCGGTAGCGACTTTACGGCTTCGCTCATAGGTGCTGCCCTCCCCGCAGAGGAAATCCAGATATGGACCGACATTGACGGCATGCATAATAACGACCCGCGCGTCGTGGAGAACACGGAGGCCATCCGTCAGCTCAACTTCGAGGAGGCAGCCGAGCTGGCATACTTCGGAGCGAAGATTCTGCATCCGACATGCGTACAGCCAGCCAAGTTTGCCGGCATCCCCGTACGTCTGAAGAACACCATGGATCCCGAGGCAGACGGCACGATTATTGACAACGTGCTGTTGCGCGGAAAGATCAAGGCTGTTGCTGCAAAGGACAACATCACGGCCATCAAAATAAAGTCGTCACGAATGCTCTTCGCCACAGGTTTCCTGCGTAAGGTGTTCGAGATATTCGAGTGTTATCAGACTCCTATCGACATGATTACCACGAGTGAGGTGGGCGTATCGATGAGTATTGACAATACATCTCACCTTAACGAGATTGTGGACGAGCTCAAGAAATATGGCACGGTAACCGTGGACAGCGACATGTGCATCGTCTGCGTGGTGGGTGACCTCGACTGGAACAACCTCGGCTTTGAGACTCTTGTCCTTGACGCTATGAAGAACATACCGGTACGTATGATTTCGTATGGCGGCAGCAACTACAATATCTCGTTCCTCATCCGTGAGGCGGACAAGAAGAAGGCGCTCCAGAACCTTAGCGACGTGCTCTTCCACAATAAGTAAAAAAAGAACACATACTATATATACACTTAACCAAGCCATTCCTGCGAGAGGAATGGCTTGGATAATAATAATCATGCTATGATGATATCAAAAGAGAGTTTTTCGGACATAACTACCCCTTTCTATTATTACGACACACAGTTGCTTCAGGATACGCTTGACACTATAAAAAAGGAGACGGCGAAGCATCCACAATGGAGCGTGCATTATGCCGTCAAGGCCAACGCCAATTCTAAAGTTCTGGAAATAATAGCCCGTAACGGACTGGGCGCCGACTGTGTGAGCGGAGGAGAGATAAAGGCAGCTCTGAAAGCTGGCTTCCCGGCAGAGAGCATCGTATTCGCAGGTGTAGGAAAGAGTGACTGGGAAATTCGTCTCGGTATCGAAGCTGGCATATTCTGCTTTAACGTGGAGTCGCTTGCAGAACTGGAAGTCATCGAGGAAATCGCATCAGAGTATGGTAAGGTGGTGAGTGTGGAGCTGCGCATCAATCCGAATGTAGGCGCACATACTCATGCCAACATCACTACCGGACTGGCTGAGAACAAGTTTGGCATCGCTATGGAAAGTATGACGGACATCATCCGCAAGGCCAAGGAGATGAGCCATGTGAAGGTAATAGGACTGCATTTCCATATCGGGTCGCAGATACTCGTAATGGACGATTTCAAGGCTCTCTGCAGCCGCATAAACAATCTGCAGGAAAGCCTTGAAAAGGAAGGCATAACCTTCGACAACATTAATGTAGGAGGTGGGCTTGGTATCAGTTATGACAATCCTGACGCCGAACCAATTCCTGACTTCCAGAGCTACTTCGGCACGTACGAGGAAAATCTGAAGCTCCGTGAGAGTCAAACCCTGCACTTCGAGCTTGGAAGAGCTGTTGTGGGTCAATGCGGCACGTTGGTGTCAAGAGTGTTGTATGTGAAGCAAGGCTCGCACAAACAGTTTGCCATACTGGATGCGGGCATGACAGACCTCATACGTCCCGCATTATATCAGGCTGTGCATCAGATAGAGAATCTGTGCAGCAAGGAAGCATGTGAGACGTATGACGTCGTCGGACCGATATGCGAGTCGAGTGATGTGTTCGCAAAGAATATAGAACTGAACAAATGCCATCGTGGCGACCTCATAGCCATCCGCTCTGCGGGTGCTTACGGCGAGGTGATGTCAAGCACATACAACTGCCGTCCGTTGCCCAAGGCATATTTTTCGGAAGAATCTTAAAACATATAATTTTCGGAAGAATCTTAAATAACCATGCTTATAGATACATTTACAATAATAGCGATATGCACGCTTGTGCTGCTCGTAATATTGTCCTCTGTACTTAATCCGTTTCTGCGAAATGTTGAAAGCGCAGCAGATGCAGACGAGAATGAAGTGGCAGAGAGCGAGATGCCGGCAGTCTCGATTGTTGTCCTAGCTACGGGCACAACCGAGACTCTCGACGCACATCTCTCCGTTCTGCTCACTCAGAACTATGAGCAGCCATACGAGGTGATTGTGGTGGGTGTGAAGGGAGATCTGAGCACAGAGGATGTCATAGGAAAATACAGCGTCGACCACAAGAATCTTTACTCCACATACATCCCGCAACGCTCACTCTTCATCAGCAAGCAGAAACTGTCTGTGGCGTTGGGCGTGAAAGCTGCACACAACGAGTGGATAGTACTGCTGGACGCAAAGGACCGTCCGGCTTCCTCGATGTGGCTTCGTAAGATGGCAGCTAAAATGGACAAGGACACAAATCTTGTGCTCGGCTACTCCAACTATGATCCGGAGGCAAAGCCATATTATCGCTTCGATCGTCTACGAAACGAATGTTATCTTCTGCGCAAGGCATCCAGAAAAACGGCTTATCGTACAGAGTCTGGCAACTTCGCTTTCCGCCGCTCGGAATTTCTTGAGCAGGACGGCTATCTGGGCAACCTTCAGTATGTAGGCGGCGAATATGAGTTTCTCATCAACAAGTTTGCGCGTACGTACGGCTCAAGAATAGCTGTCAGCCCCGAAGCCTTTGTCATAGAAGACGTTCCTAACAAGAAGGCATGGCTTAATCGCAAGCTCTATCTGAAGAGCATACGTAAGGATCTTGAGCGTACGTCGGCAGCGAGAAGCTTGTACGTGGCAGACCTGCTGTTTATGTATCTTAATTATATAGCCATCATAGCAGCAGCCGCTTATTCAGGTCTGACTATGAACTGGATATTGTTGGGCACAAGCGCTCTCACACTCATCCTGACCATAACGTCACGCATTTTGTCGGCAAGGAAAGCCTATCGCAAGTTCGAGGCAGACCTTTCGCTTTGGACTGTAGTGTTTTACGAATTCAGCATTGTCTTCCACAAGCTGTCCGTCATACTACGTTATCGGATGGCAGACAAGTATGATTTCACAACGCATAAATTGTAAAAGTTAATACCAAACACATTAATAATCTATGAGGGTAAGACTTATCATTCCACCGCCAGACGGACACTTACATGCGAATAGCCAGCTTGCCGAAAGCCTGTATCTTCTGCTTGAGGAAAACAAGGTATGTGAGGTGGCTGAGAAGTGTGTGGACGTGACACATGTCATAGGAATGTGGGACCACAAGACTGCCAATATTGTGGCGCAGTTGGACGGTCGTGGCATTCCCGTGGTGTTTACGTCAGTAAGCGGAGCGGAAAGTCTTCTGAACAAAGAGGGGCATACTGCGAAGTTCCTCACGCTCATCTCTGCCGTACGTAGCATAGCCAGACACAGCGCCTACATAACAACAGGAGGTGATGTGGAGCGTCAGATAATCAGCAGATTATGCCCAAATGCAAAGACCGTCATAGTACGCAATCCCTTTATAACGAGCAGTAGCGACGTCAATACAATGCTTGACCTTCTGCTCCAAACTTATCGCCAAGCCCTTGAAGACAAGACCAATAGCCAGTTCGAAGCTATACGTAAGAAGATAGCGATGATGGTGGCAGAGGACGCCACAGAGTCTGCAGAAGAGCGCGACCTTATTATCGACCTTTGCTCACGCGTATTGTATATAAAGCAACAATACCGGAAAGGCGTCATACATCTCTCCTATCTGGACAGCCTCTCTGACACGCTGAAAGCCACCAGCTTCGACGAATATCTCTTCCAAGACATCATAGCCAAGAAGCGTTCGCTGAAGTTCGTGGCACACGCCATGGCTCTTATGGAAGAGACTTCTGCTTTAACGGAAGGATTTATGCCCGTCCGTGCAAGGAAAGGCAAGGCGGTAGAAAAAATGAAGGAATTATTAACCCCATAAAAAACATTAAGTATGTCAAGTAAGTTGTCTATTAACCAGCAAGACCTAAAGTATCTTCAGCTTCTTGCGCAGTCATTCCCAAACGTTTCAGAGGCAAGTACGGAGATTATCAATCTTCAGGCCATTCTTAATCTCCCTAAGGGAACGGAGCATTTCCTTGCAGACGTTCATGGAGAGTACGAGGCTTTTCAGCATGTCCTGAAAAACGCTTCAGGCAACATCCAGCGTAAGGTGAACGATCTTTTCGGCAATACGCTTCGCGAAGCCGATAAGAGAGAGCTTTGCACCTTGATATATTATCCTGACCAGAAGCTCGAACTGATAAAGGCGTCAGAGCAGAACCTTAACGACTGGTATCACATCATCATACACCAACTTGTGTCGGTATGCCGACTCGTATCGAGCAAGTATACAAGATCAAAGGTAAGAAAGGCTCTGCCAAAGAGTTTCAGCTACATCATTCAAGAGCTCCTGCATGAGCGTACAGACGACGCCAACAAGACCGACTACGTGAATGTCATCATTGATACGATTATCTCTACAGGCAGAGCTGACGCTTTCATCATAGCCATATGTAACGTCATCCAGCGTCTTGCCATCGACCAACTGCATATTCTCGGCGACATCTATGACCGTGGACCAGGAGCCCACATCATCATGGACACGCTATCACAATATCATTCATGGGACATCCAGTGGGGCAACCACGACATCCTCTGGATGGGAGCGTTGGCAGGCAACCGCGCTTGCCAATGTAATGTCATCCGCCTGTCATTACGTTATGCCAACCTCGCCACTCTAGAAGAGGGTTATGGCATCAATCTTGTGCCCCTTGCCACCTTCGCCATGGAGACATACGGCGACGATCCCTGCGAGGAATTCCGTCCTAAGATCTCGTCGGCAGACTCGGCACGTCTTGACCAGAAGACACATCGTCTGACTGCTCTCATGCACAAGGCCATTACCATCATACAGTTCAAGGAGGAGGCTGCCATCATCAAGCGCAACCCGGGATGGAAGATGAATGACCGTCTGCTGTTCCACAACATCGACTACGACAAGGGCACCATCATGCTTGACGGCAAGGAGTATGAGTTGAAGAGCAACTCCTTCCCTACTATCGACCCTGCGCATCCTGACAAGCTGACACCTGAGGAGAAATTGCTCATGGACAAGCTCAACCACTCGTTCCAGGTGTCGGAGAAATTTCATAAGCACATCAGTCAGATTCTGCAGCACGGATGTATGTATGCCATATACAACAACAACCTGCTCTTCCATGCCTCCATACCGCTTAACGAAGACGGATCGCTCAAGGAAGTGGAAATAGCGCCTGGATATAAATATTCAGGCAAGGAACTGCTCTACAATATCGGTATGATGATTCGTACGGCATTCCAGAACGACAACACTCCTGAGGAACGAAATTATGCAATTGATTATTTCCTCTATCTGTGGTGCGGACCGGACAGCCCACTCTTCGACAAGTCGAAGATGGCTACCTTCGAACGCTACTTCATTGCCGACAAGGCAACACATGCGGAAGAGAAGGGCAACTATTTTAAGCTGCGCAACGATGAACATATAGCAGACACCATCATGGATGCTTTCGGAGTGACAGGCGAGAACCGCCATATCATCAACGGACACGTGCCCGTACATGTCTGCAACGGCGAGAACCCCATCAAGGCCAACGGCAAGCTTATGGTCATCGACGGCGGATTCTCACAGGCTTATCACAAGGAGACGGGTATTGCCGGATACACTCTTGTTTATCATAGCCGTGGCTTCGTACTTGTACAACACGAACCATTCACGTCCACACTCGATGCCATTCAGAAATGCACGGACATCAAGTCTACAACTCAGATAGTAGAAATGTCAGCACACAGAATGCGTGTGGCAGATACCGACATAGGTCGTGAACTGAACAAGCAGATCAAGGAACTTGAACGTTTGTTGTATGCTTATCGCCATGGATATATAAAGGAGGTAATACCAAATAAGTAGAAGGTTAACAGTCTACTACCACCCCTTTAATATATAACAAACATACAATTAATGATTAGAGAAGTTAAACCTGACGATGCTGCAGACATCGTTACTATATATAATCGTTATATAGCAGAAACGACAGTTACGTTCGAAACTGTCAAACTTTCTACCGTACAGATGCAGCAGCGCATCAAGGAAATATTCCACCACTTCCCTTACTACGTCTACGAGACAGAAGGGAAAGTGGTAGGGTATGCCTACGTACATCAATGGAAAGAACGAGCTGCATACGCCAAAACTCTCGAAACCACCATATATCTGAGTTCCGATGTAAAGCATGCCGGCATTGGTTCTGCCCTTATGCAACAAATAATTAAAGATTGCAGGCAGCTTGGATATAAGGTGCTCATAGCCTGTATAACAGGAGAAAACCTCGAGAGTATACAATTTCATCAAAAGTTCGGTTTTGTCCAGGCATCACTCTTCCATAATGTTGGCAAAAAATTTGGGAGATGGCTCGATGTCGTGGATATGGAACTGCAACTTACGTAATCAAGAAATCATCTACATGCTCAACAACAATACCATTTGCGCCATCGCCACCGCTTCTGGTGGTGCGATTGGAATTATCCGCATATCAGGCCCTGAAGCAATTAGTATAGCAGATAAGATTTTCTGTCCTATCGGCTCAAATCTCTCTTTGTCCCAACGCAAGGCTTACACTCTCGCTTTCGGCAATATCGTCAATGCAGAAAAAGAAGTTGTGGACGAAGTGCTCGTTTCCATTTTCCGTGCCCCACACTCTTATACAGGTGAGGACTCTGTGGAGATTTCCTGCCACGGATCGTCCTACGTGCTCAGCCAGGTAATGATGTTGCTGACGCAGAACGGCTGTCAACCTGCCGGCCCAGGAGAGTTCACACAACGTGCATTCCTCAATGGCAAGATGGATCTATCGCAGGCGGAGGCAGTAGCCGACCTTATAAGCTCCACAAACAAAGCCACTCACGATATGGCACTCAGCCAGCTGAAGGGACATTTCAGCAACGAACTGTCCGAACTGCGTGCGCATCTCCTTAAGCTGACATCGCTTCTGGAATTGGAGATTGACTTCTCCGATCATGAGGAGCTGGAGTTTGCCGACCGCTCCGAGCTATACGCCCTTGCCAACGATATCCACCGACGCCTCGTCTCGCTCGCCCGTTCCTTTGAAGTAGGCAATGCCCTGAAGAACGGCATCCCCGTTGCTATCGTGGGAAATACTAACGTAGGTAAGAGTACTCTGCTCAATAGCCTCCTACATGAGGAGAAAGCCATTGTTAGCAACGTACATGGCACCACACGCGACTTCATCGAAGACACCACAATCATCAATGGCATACAGTTCCGCTTTGTCGATACGGCCGGAATTCGCGATACCGACGACATCGTTGAGAATATCGGCATTGAGCGAACATACCAAAAGATGCAGGAAGCGAAGATAGTGCTTTGGCTTATCGATCAGCAACCCACCGAAGCAGAGACTGAAGACATAAAGGAGCGTGTGGAAGGCAAGAAACTTATTGTCGTAAGAAACAAAATCGACCAAGACATCCATTCGTCGACTGCAGAATCAGACCTGTTATCCGCTTTGTTATCAGGTATAGAATACAAGACTGTAGACATAAGCGCCAAATACGGCACCAACATTCCCCTTCTTGAACAACTCATAGTAGAAGCCGCCAACATTCCTCAGATATCAGAAAGCGACATCGTCATCACTTCAGCACGCCACTACTCTGCCCTACTCCAAGCCGACGAATCCCTACAGCGCGTCATATCTTCCATGAACCTCGGTCTTAGTGGTGATCTCCTCGCCGAAGATCTTCGCATGGTCATCGAACACCTTGCCGAAATAACGGGCGAAGAGCGCATAACCCCACAAGAAATTTTAAATTCAATATTTAGTTCCTATTGCATCGGAAAGTAACCCCCTGGACAGCTCTAAAACGAACATTTTTATAACTGCTTGCAAGCCACCTATTTAGGTGGCTTTTTTCGTCTTAACACTTTCCATTTGTAATTCTCATATTTGGTACCCAAATCTACCATTGTAAGGATATTTGCATTTCTGATACTCAATACTATGAGCCCGGCGCATAACAAAATCTCCAGTCTGCTGCACCAACAAAAACCAAGCAGTATAAATCCATTTCTGAATATAGTTTGTATCTTTGCAGTTGAAAGCAAAACAAGACATTGCATATTAGAGCATGAAGAAGATATTATTCCTACACGGATTCTTCGCCACGGGCAGCTGTCCGATGGCGAGAGCCTTGAAAGAGGCGTTTGAGGGGACGGCGGTGGTGCTGACTCCCGACCTCCCTTTGCACCCCAAGGAGGCACTGAAGGAGATTCGCTCCATCATCGACCGGGAACAGCCCGACTTGCTTCTGGGCAACAGCTGCGGCTCTTTCCTCGCCCAGATGCTGGCTCCGGTGGTGGGCATTCCTGCCCTGCTCGGCAATCCGTATTTCATGATGACGGAGTTTCTGAAGGAGCGAATCGGCGAGCATGAATACAAGGCTCCGAGAAGGGACGGAAATCAGCGGCTGGTGATTGACGAGGCGCTGATTGAGGAGTTTGCGGAGCTGGAAGCCGTGCAGTTTGACCATTGCAACCCATATTATAAGGATCGTGTGTGGGGACTTTTTGGTGAGCAGGACACCCTGGCTCACTTCTCCCCTCTCTTCCTGGAGCACTATAACCAAGCCTTCCATTTCCCTGGCGGTCATACGCCTACTGAACAGGAGGTAAAGACATGGTACGCTCCCCTTGCCCAGAAAATGATGATGGAGTTTTCGGCAAACTTTCAATCGTTTCACAGAAATTGATAAATAATAGAATAATCTTATGCGCATAATAGGAAACTTACTTTGGTGGCTCTTCGGAGGTCTCGAAGCTGCCATCGGTTATTTCACCGGAAGTCTGGCTCTTGCATGTACCATCATCGGCATTCCATTTGCAATACAGACATTCAAGATTGGCCTGCTCTGCCTATGCCCTTTTGGCTCTACAGTAAGAGAATCGAATAGTCCAACAGGTTGCATTCGCATCCCGTTGAATTTACTCTGGCTGATTTTCGGAGGATTGTGGGCTTGCCTCATGCATCTGTTCTTCGGCTTTCTCTTATGTATAACCATTATCGGCATTCCTTGGGGAAAACAGCATTTCAAGATGGCTGGGCTTTCGCTCGCACCATTCGGCAAGGATGTGGAGTTGGGATTTTAAAACCATAAGACGATGCACAAGAAATTCAAATACGGCATTCCAGCCATTCTGATGATACAGATTGCGCTGATGACGTATTTACATATGAATCTTTGAAAACAAATAGTTTGAAGAAAATGATGGCAAGAAGATTCTCATTCTCGCTGGCAAGGCTCGGCCTAAGATTATCAGAGAGGATAAACTGAATGAATTGATAATAATAAAATAAAGAACGAAGCTTATGAATTTTCCAAAAATATATTCAGCAACAGGCATGATGGAGCTGATTCAGAAAATCGGCTTCCTTCCTCTCCTTGATAGCGGCATTGAAGGCTTCTCTGCCGAAGACATCGTGGCAGAGGATTGCCGATATGTAACTTTCCCTGAAGGCGGTTGGGACTGGCCGTTGTGGAAATGGAAGGGCGAAATTGTGCAGGAAATGCCGTGTATGTACGGAAAGTTCTTCAACAAGAAAGCGGGATTCATCAGCCAGGAATGGTGGCCGGATTTCTGCAACTACAGAAGAAACAAGTTCCCTCGCCCAAATGAAGAATCGATAGAAGGAGCCATTCTCAGTACACTTCAATCTACCGGCAGTCTCATCACGAGAGAACTTCGTGCAGCCTGCGGTTTTACAGGAAAGGGAATGAGAAGCAAGTTTGACGGTTATCTCACCCGACTGGAAATGGCGACTTACATCGTGACCGAGGATTTCATCTATCCTCGTGACAAGCATAACCATGAATATGGCTGGGGATGGTCGCTACTCAATACTCCCGAAGAACTCTATGGCAGGGAGGCTTGCCAATGCAACCGAACTCCCCAGGAATCTTACCAGAGGATTTTCGAGCATCTGAAAGAAATATTGCCTGATGCCTCGGATAAACAGATTATTAAATTAATTGGATAAAAATGAGAAAGGTATCAAGAGCAATGGATAGTGGGTGGGCATTGGAAGTAATGCACAAGGCTCCGTATATAACGGTCAGTTTTATTGACGAAGAAGGCAAGCCTTATGGTTTACCCCTGTCACTCGCATCAGATGATGATGTGAATTGGTATTTTCATGGTGCCTTGGAAGGCAAGAAGTTGGAGGCAAGCAAGGCTCATCCTGAGGTTTGTCTTTCAGCCGTAACCCGTTGTGCGCCTACGGTTGGCCCGAAGGACGGCAGTTTCACCCTGCAATTCAAATCAGCCATCGCATTCGGCAAGGCAGAAATCGTGACAGATGAAGCAGAGAAGATTCATGGTCTCCGACTGATCTGTGAACGTTTTCTTCCTCACCACATGGATGCTTTCGACGAGAGCATCGCCCGTTCCCTTTCACGCACGGCTGTAGTTCGCATCACACTTACTGAGCCACCAACCGGCAAGCGCAAGCAGTATGATAAGGAGGGCGTGGAAATGAAATATGGCAGAATGGAATAACGAACATTAAAACATATAGATTATGAAGAAGATAAAATTAAGCAATGGCGTGGAAATGCCGCAACTGGGTTATGGTGTTTATCAGGTGGAACCTGATCCAACCCTACCCTCACCCAGATTGGCGAGAAATATGGCAAGACTGCTGCACAAGTAGCCTTGCGCTGGCTGCTGAAGAACGACGTAATCATCATCCCGAAGACCGTCCACAAGGAGCGAATGCAGGAGAATCTGAATATCTTCTACTTTGAACTTGATGCTGAGGACATGCAGGCGATTGCCAAGCTCGACACCGCCCACAGCCTCTTCCTCGACCATCATAGCGGAGAAACAATCAAGCAGTTTATGGAGTGGAGAGCTGTGGTGAAACCTACAGAATAGAATAAACGTGTTCGCATAGAAAATTCATGGCATGGTATTTGCAATTAACAGACTACCACTAAGCCCTTTTGCCAAAAGTTATTATTAATCTAAATTAAAATTTATGGAAAAGACTGAATTATTTGTTTGCAGATGTCATGATGTCAGCCATCAGTTGGTTTTAGGGACTCTCGAACCCACAGAAGACGAGGAACGCGTTGTTTATGGAAGTTTCCATCTTGTTCATCTTGAATTTTGGGATAAACTGAAAAGTGCTACTAAATATCTCTTTGGCAGAAAGCGTAAGGATGGTGATTTTGACGCGTTGTTGTTACGTCCTGAAGATGCTGACAGACTGGAATGGTTTGCCAACTTCTTGGATGGAGGCACCTCGGTTACGGATATGGCTGTAGCTCCCTTTGCATTCACATTCTGCAGCAAAGAAAATGTATATGAGGTCTCTCTTGAAGCCTATCAATACACGCTCAACGACGGAAGCACTCAGACCGAGTACGAGATGTCGGTATGTGTGTCCCTTAAGCCCGGCAACATCTTATACAGACTCTATCGCGCAGCCAAATATCTATCCGGCTACCGCTCCTGCTACGGCGACTTCGACTCGTTTGAATTCTTGCCGACTGATGCTGTAAAGCTTCATCGTATGGTGAATGGATTGAGAGCATGTTAAGATGGCAGAAGAGCTGCCCCTGCTTCAACGCCATAGCCGAGTACGGTGACATCTAAAACAAAAAGCCGCTTCCATCCTCACAGACAGAAGCGGCCCAACTTTTAATACTTTACAGAATTATGACTAAGAGTCACATTCTTGTCTGCAAAGGTACAATAAAATTCTTTTTTCCCACTACAAATTACACATATTTCACGAATAACGTCTTCGTGTAATTCGCGTAATACGTAGTTATTCTACTTTATCCCACACCCATACCTGCTGGGCATTCTCTTCGCTATAAAACCGTATTTTATTCTTCTCTCTTATATATATGAACGAACGGGAGTTGTTTCCAGGTTCAAATAGATGGCTGAAAGTAACATGGCCGTTCTTTGTTGTACAGGTAGTTGTGAAGTCGATGTTTTCGCTTTTGGCTATGAATGTAATCTTCCCCTTCTTGCCTATCTTTATTGTAAATATTATATTGTGTTTATCATCATGCGCCAGAGCTTCCCATGTACCTATTAGTGCACCGTCGTGGTCGGAAGCGTCGGTGTAGTCAACGAAGTCGTTACTGGTGCCGTAGCTCACCATGTAGCTGCTCAGACTGTGTGTATCGCCGTTTGGAGCTGTAGTTTCAATTTCGTGATAATCCTTTTGTATCTTGTTAATCGTGAGCGACCCGTAAAGAATAGAGTTCCAGTCGAATCCTTCGTATGCGCCCGCCGTGAATGTGGTGACGAGCTTGCCGTCCGCTACAGCCCACGTACCGAAGAAGTTCGACTCTGCCCATGTGAGCGACCCCGACGTAATGGAACCGCTACCGCTCATGCAGGTTACCAATCGGTTGCGGTAGAAGCGAAACTCGCTGCGCTTGTTATGATCCAGAAACCATTTATACCCCGTGATGTATTCCTCCACTCGTTGCTCACTGAACGTGCCGTCGTCGTCGCTGCTGCTGCAACTGCCCATACTTACACATGCTGCCGCCATCATTGCCAACAGCATTGTCATTCTAAAGAATTTCTTCATACTTTGATATTTTAATACGTTAATACTTTCGTAGGTTTGTATTTTAAGCCAACAGAACACACGGAAGAAACGGAAAAGTTTTAATTGTTTTGTTTCTGTTCATTTCGTGTATTCCGTTGGAACTCCCCACCATGTCCGATGTTTCACGCACGTTTTTTATACCTTCGTCCTTGGAAAGTTCGAGGCAGTTTTCCGTGACTTGAATCATAAGACCACCATAAGACCACCGTAAGACCACCGTAAGACCAACTCTGCGTTTGAAAACGGCTGCACGGCACGTCAGAAACACGATGTTTTCTCCGTGAAACATTCTCGGAATCCTCGCCCACGTTTTCCATCTGAACATTTCTCACCTTTTAAACTTTTGCATTATGCCAAAAGTAAAATTCGCGACTGACATTCAGTCAATTTCCGGTAAGTTATGCTCCAAGGAGGGCGTAATTTACAGTGTGAACAAACGCACGGGCGAAACTTACCGTTCCGACCGGCATGTGATTAACAATCCAAACACCGAGCAGCAGCAGGCTGTCCGCGCCACCTTCAAGAAGAAAGCGCAGTTTGCCTCGTCTTGGTGGAAGCAGAACCGCCCGTCCGACAAGTCCGCCAAGGGCACGGAGGCTTACCTCGCCGTGATGAAGGCGTACAAGGCGCAGCACAAGATTGGCAACCCCTACAGCTTCATGCGCTCCCTCGTCACCGACGACCTCAAGGTCCTCCTTGCCGGCAACGACATCACGGGTGGCGTGAAGCCCGGTGGCTCCACCACTGAAGGTGGCGGTGGCGGTCAGAAACCCGGTGGCGAGGTGGACGCATAGCCCATCGCCTCGCTAAGGCTATCATTTCCCACGGTAGGCACACGGCTTGCCGTGGGATTTTTCGCTTGCTATGTCCGTAGGACGGAAAGCAAAAAAGCACTGCTATCCTCGCGGACGGCAGTGCTTAAAAACCAAAATAGTAACATAATCATTAATGATTATGAAACATATCGTCTTGTCACTCTGCCTTAATGCTTGCGCTGATTTTTGCGCCACACGAGGGGCAGACTGTCTGTATCTTAAATTCTGATGGCGCCTTTTGAGTCTTATCACACTCTTGCCATTGGTCTTCTTCTGGGAACAACTCGGTTATCTTCACGCCCAATGCGTCGGCTATCTCATAGAGATTGCTCAATGACGGATTGCCGTTGATACGCGAACTCATTGTTGCTTTCGTAATTGTGCGTTGATTGTTGTCCTTGTCGGTGCGGACTATCTTGTTGGCGAGGTCGGTCAATGTAAGACCCTTCTCCTGCATGATTTCTGCTATGCGGAGATTGTTTCTCTTTCGTTCCATAATAATGTTCTTTGATGTTTCTGTTCTGTAACAGTATTAAAAGTTTGATGCAAAGTTATATAATTATATGAATATTTCCAAACCATTTTGGAGAAAAATAATCTCAATACGAACATTTTGATACTTTTATTTTGTGGTATCATATTATTTTAATACCTTTGCAGCGCAAACCGAATAAAAGCGGTGTGCATAAACTAAAATAGTAACAAACATTAAAGTAAAACGAAACTATGCAAGAAACAAAAGTAACCATTGAGTTGGGCAAGGAAGATTTGCAGCTTGCCACCACCGGAGTAATCAAACAGCTTACACTCAATCCTCCTACTGCCGAGGAATGTGATACTGCATACTATATGGGCGTGCAGGTGCTCTTTGACGTGTTGGAGTCTACGTTTAAGGACAAAGGAAAGGAGTAGCGTATGCTATACGATTTAACTCGAATGAACGTGCAGCAGACTAAAGATTATCTTGCCGACACTTACGATAGGCATAAAGGCGTAAATGGAGATATGCTTATGCGTGTTCGTATTACTCGACGCGTATTGTCGGCGCTTCATCTTCATCCCGACTGGGATGAAGATGAAGTATTCCGTAAGGTGCAGGACGTGTTTCGTAAAGGCAAAGGCACAGATATTGCACGAAAGATAGACCGTGAGCTTTATGATTATTTTAAGCTGCATTGGCTTGATATTATTAAGCTCGAAGATATTGAGACAGGTAAGGAGTTTGAACACTACGCACAATGGAGCAACGTCAAACTGACGCAAGAACAGTATATCGCCAAGGCGAGAGCAAAATGGGGCGATGCCTACGACTATTCGGAGAGCGTATATCTTGCCGGAACGAAGCCTATCACTATTCGCTGCATCAAGCACGATCATTATTTCACGGTGCAAGCGAGCAATCATATTAGTACGAGCCAACGGGGTTTCCCTGGAGGTTGTCCTTTGTGCGCCCAAGAACGTCTTGCGGAATACAGACAAAAGAAACACGAGGAAACTTTAAGGAAAACTGAAAAGAAAAACGATAAGCCTAATCCTCGTTTGAATCCTCAAGAGCGTTTCCTTAAAAAGGCAAAAGCAATGTACTCCGACTATGATTTTTCGCGTGTAGAATATAAAGGAAGGGAAACTCAAATCGTTGTCGTATGTCCTGTTCATGGAGAGTTTAAGATTAAGCCTCGCACGCTTCTTACAAGAGAAAAAGGCAAAAAGCCGCATGGCTGTTGGAAGTGCAACGGTATGGTGCCACCCTATGAGCGAAAATTTGGTTTGGAAGAGTTCAAACGCAGGATGCACGAATTGTATGGCGATAAATATACATTCGTGTGGAACGACTTTAATAATAAAAATTCTCAAATCCGTTTCACTTGTAAGCAGCATGGTGAGCAACACCGTAGCGCAAATGTGCTGTTGAAAGGCAAAGGCTGTGAATATTGCAACGGCAAACTATATTCTCCCGATTGGATAAAGAACGCACGGGCTGTGCATGGCGACAAATACGAATACGATGAAAGCCGACCGCCCCGATTGGCTACTGATTTTATCAGATACAGATGTCCTGTGCATGGATGGCAGGAGTCGCGGTATGATTGCCATGTAACGCAAGGATGCGGGTGCGCATTGTGCGCCGGTGTACAAAACAAGCTGTCTACTGAAGAAAGAAAACAAAAATGGATAGAGAAGTGCAAGAAGCGTTTTCCCGACAAATATTCGTATCGTGACGTGGTGTATGTCAACAATGATACACTTGTAAAAATATATTGCAAGGAACATCATCTGTTGTTTGAAACCTTACCCGATACTCATAGCAGGGGCGCAGGAGGCTGTCCGCTTTGCACTAAATCGGTTGGCGAAGTGGAAATCTATAAGTGGCTGCATGAACATGATGTCCGTTTTGAAACGCAATACAAGCTACCCAACGAGAATATGTTTTGCAAGCGTCAGTATCTTCTTGCCGACTTCTATATGCCCGACCTTAATCTGATAATCGAAATGAACGGACAGCAGCATTATCAGTATGTGAAGCATTTCAATACTAAGGATTGGACGTTTGAGGATCAGCAGATACGCGACGACACCTTGCGAACATATTGCCGCGACCACGGGATGAATCTGCTTGAGATAAAGTATGACGAGATTGGCCGCATACCTAAAATTCTTGCTAAAGCCATCAAGAAGTACGGTAAGCGATAACCATAACATGAGGTAGGGCAGATTCTCCTACCCTACCCCATTCTTCTCCTCGGCATACCGCGGAATGTTGGTAACGAGAAACGCGGTGGCGCAGTTGGGACACACCAATACTTGCCGTGCGTTTTGCGGCTCTTGTGCGAACAGCGGACCTAAGCGTTCGCGCTCGGCATACTCCTTCAGCTTCTCGAAGCTCACCTTCGGCTCTTCAATGATAGAGCCGTCGGGAGCCATGCGATAGAAGAAGTCGCGAGGGTAAACGTCTATTGCCCATGCTATCTTGTAGATAGTGGAGAGCGTAGGGTTGCCCGATGTCATTTACTACACAGCAGCCTTTGTCACGCCAAGTCGTTCTGCCACCTGCTGAGTGGTGAAGCCCTTACGATGAACGGTCTCCATAATGTTCAGCTCCGTAATGGGAGCGTAAGGCTGGACAACCTTGTGTCCGTCTTTCTTTATCTCGATGTCTATCATATATATATTGTGTTTTGTGTTGTTTGTGATACACAATGTAATAAATTTATTTGGCGCAGGAATATTTTTGTGATATGTACTTACCAACATCTATTCTTGTTTAAGCCACTATTACCCCATAAATCCAGAAGTATCCTTCCATACAATAAAAGTGGCACGATATTTGAATATACAAACAAGGTACTGCCCTTTTTGGGTAAGCCTAATCCTTTACCTCAATCAACAAACTCTCCTGATTCTTTTCAATCAAGAAAACGGAGCAAAATATTAAGAATGAAACAAAAGAAATACGTTTTCTTCAGGTATTCGTTCAACGAAGATCCTGATTCTACACCAGACAAACGAGTGGATAACGACAAGATTCAAAGTCTCTTTGGCAACATTTTTATCGCTGGAGAGAAATTGACTATATACATGAAGAAAGGTAATGGCGAGGTGACTTTACGGAATGATGTCATCACCAAATGCGACGACATCATTGTATATCGACTCAACGACGACAAGGACGTAAAGATAACCTTGCCTACGGGTACCGCAACCAACAATATTGACGACTACGCGGACAAGACGGAGCCTTCGTTCCCGTTTTGTCATCTGATTTTTCACAATCAGCCTGGTGTGCAGTATGTGGCTATAGAGAAAAACTATGCAGCCTTCAACGGCAACTTGAACCGAATAACAAAGATTCTTGCCACCAACTTCAACCGCATGCTCAAGCAATATGGTTATACCATTCAGTTTGAAGCCATATATATGCAAGCGTTGGCATGGGATGTGGTGAAAAGACGTTGCCGCGAAAACGACGATTATGTAACCCAGATTAGTCTGAATGTCAAGCGCGACAAAGAGAAAGAGACTTTTGCCGACTTCTCGCGCAACGACAACATTAACGGCCTTATAAAAGAGGCTGAAGACAACGAGGTAAAGGAGTTCTACTACGGAAGCAAATTCGAGAAGGGAACTAACGAGCAGAGTATAAAGAACTCTATCGACACGATGTTTCATATCAACCAATTCATAACAAAGAAGGAATGTGAATTGAAGGTGAAACTGAGTAAGAGCGGAGTATTGTGCCTTAACGACGAGGTTGTGCCCATGTATTTCTTGCCACACATGGCTATAGAGCGTTTTCAGCTAAGAACCACGGTTTCTACAGACGAGAACGACTACGAACTTCTGAAATGGCTTAACGACTGCATTAGAGATATAAAGAAAACAGAAGATGAAACAACGCCTCCAGCAAAACTCGCTTGACCTCATACACGACTCTCTAAAGGACGACGTCGTTCTGAGGATTGTGGACATCAGTTGTAAACAATTTGAGAGCCGTATGAATGTCATGCGGTTCTCAACAACCGAGATTTACATCGAATCCGTATCGCTCTTGGATGAAATCAGAAGACAATCTACCGACTTCGATTTCCCTAATGCCTACGACAATCTTTTATGCCGACTGCGCAACTACGATGAGAGTCAAGAGAATGTTGATGCAAGGCTAGCTGCATCCGTAATAATTGTTTTTACGGCTTACATTATCTTTATCTGCATCAGCGTGAATGAAAATTATAAATATTGGGCTCTTGACTTGCTGAAGACTGTTCCCGAAGAGGCTGACTATAAGAATATGCTAAAACTTATTGCGTCACGACTCTCTTCTAAGCTGCAAGACGAACTAAGAGACTGTATGTGTAGTTATATCAAGCAGCCTGACAAATTGTTCTCCAAACAGGTTGATGACATCATACGCTATAATGGCATGGAGCAGGAACTTACAAACGCTCTTAAGCCGCATTTCTATAGCGACAACCAACTTGCCAACGTTATTGCTTACATCAAAGAGATAAAGGAGGCTAATGGCAATCCTGCTGTTACGAGAATTACAGTTCAGTATATCAAGGACAAGAAAATATCCAACTTCGACAATTCGCATAAGCGCCCTCTTTGGCTAATTCTTCATGATCATGGTTTATACAACGCCAAAGTTGAGAATTGGAATAAAGCCGTAAATGTGTAGTCTGTATGGAAATTTTCCGTTTGATTCCTCGTCATTAACTGTAAATTCCTCACAAATTCCTCAATAATTCGTCAGAATTCCTCGTCGGCAAGGAATTTCTGACGTTTTTTTATTTCATGTTGTCAATTATAGCTTTATTCAGGCTGTTTTTCCAGTGAAAAGAGGCTGTATTCCTTGATTATTTCCTTATCAATTCCTTTTGACTCCTTATCATTCCTTGGACGACGGAAAGATTTGAATAAACTCTCAAACCGCATTTTGATTCAATAACTTTGCAGCAGAAATTTCAATCATCGGAGTTTCTGCTGCTTTTTGTTTATATACAGATTACGGCAGGAAAAAACTGAGCACGGTTCCGACACGGGATGAAGTACGCCTTACTATATCATCGCGAGTGCGAGAAGGCAATTTAATACCGATATAAAAAAATGAAAAAGGTATTGAACCCTAACTTTCAGGCAGGCTCAACAAACAACCACGAGCCTCGCCTCGTAGGAGACATCCTCACAGAGATGTTCTCAAGTAATTCACCTCTCACTCGCGGCTACCGCCAGCACCAGTCGGTCTACCCCAACACCGAGCCTTGCGTCGACCTCAAGCTCCTCACTCGCGAGCCTGGCCGCATTCCCCTTGGCAACTATCTTGACGGAGCAATCACACGCGATGCCGAGGATCACTTCCTCTTCATCGAGAACGCCACCGACAAGAAGCGTAATGATGTGCAGCAGCGCAACCCGCATGTATACGAAGGCGTCTACATCAACATCAATCGCAAGCCGGACGGAACGCTCTACCCTACCTTCAACCGACCGCAGTACAACGAACAACTCTCATTCTTAGAGTTCTGCCGTAGGGCTGCCGAAGAACTCATGCAGGTTGCGAGTGGCTTCGCCACAGGCTTTGGAGAAGAGAAGTAAGCAAGGGGGCAGCTCAGCGTTCCAGTTCCAGTTGTTCCAATTGTTCCAAATACTATATCCACATGCGACACCCCTTTTATAGACTATCTAATTAATTGATTATTAAATAGTTATATATAAGAAAACAAGAACGCGCATACAAAAACATTAATTGGAACAACTGGAACAATTGGAACGGGAACGCACCCTCATCCCTCTAAAAGGCTCATTATCAACAGTTTTAACCTTTAAACGACAAGAAGAAAATGAAGTACGATATCAGTAAAACCACCGCCCCGACGATGCCAAAACTCGGTCGCGGACTCGAAAGCGTGGCACTTTTGCTCTCGCAAGTCTCAAAAGACATGCACCAGCCCATCGTCCCAATGCTTTTCCCTATCCTTGGCGCACACGTAAGTGGAGCCGAATTCATGTATCCCGACCTCAGCTGGAAGGAACCAAGCGGAATGTTGGCGAATCTCGTGGCCGATAGTGGCGCTGGCAAGGGCCAACTCTCAAGCATAGTGGAAGCCGTCTGCCGCGACTTCCGCGCTCACGACGACGAGGAACTCGCCAAGCTCGTGGAGTGGCAGAAGATGATGAAGACCAAGAGTGCCAACAAGGAGAAGCCAGCCCGACCCGACGTGGCGTTCTGGTTTCCTCCTGCCGACGTCACCAACGCTGCCTTCATACAGAACGCCATGGGATGCGAGAAACTCGGACAGCGCACACAATACATCAACATGCCCGAAGTGGAAATGGCAGACCGCGTCTGCGGCGGACACCGACAGATTTCCCAGATGATGCGCAACATCTACGACCGCCAGCGAGCAGGAGCGCTCAGAGCCACAGCCGACGGCGTGACGGGCAACCCCGTTCTGCGTGCCAACATCACCATCTCCTCAACGCCCTTCGCCGCACGCAAGTTCTACAAGAACGAACTCTTCAACGGCACCTTCGGACGCGTTGTCTTCTCCTACAAGCCACGCCAGGGTCGCGACGGACGCATACCACGCCAAGGCAAGTATGGCGACGACTTCTACAAGAGCCTCGACGAATACCTCGCACGGCTCGCCATCTGCAAGGGTCGCTTCATAATCAAGCCGCTCAACCGCCTTATCGACCAGCTCGCTGCAGACATGGCTTCGCTTGCCGACCTTGCAGACGACGACATTCTGTGGGACATCTCAAAACGTGCTCTCGTCTCGGCATGGAAAGCCGGATGCCTGCTTTGGGCGCTCAACAACCAGACATGGACAAAGCCCATGAGCAGCCTCGTCGAATGGCTTGTCTACCACGACATCTGGTCGAAGATGCAGGTCTTCGCCGACATGCTCGGTCAGGACGAGAGCAGCGTCAGCGAGACTGGCAGACGTGGTCCGAAGAATCTGCTCGACGATCTGCCCGACTCGTTCAACGAAGCTTAGCTTGAGGCGTTGCGCATCTCGCTCGGCAAGACAAAGGAGGGCACAAACAATCAACTGCGCAAGTGGGTGTTCCGCAAGTTCATAGTTCATTCAGCACAAACCGGACTCTACTCTAAAACTCAGGAATATCTTCATGGCGTAACATCCGATAATATCACCAAAAACAAGTAGTCATGCTCGATAAATCCACAATACAACAGCTCCGCCAACTGCCCATAGAGGCAGTGGCTGAGCGCCTCGGACTCCGCGTCACTCGTCACAAGAGCCTATGCCCGTTCCATGACGATCATCACGCCAGCCTGACATTCAACACTCGCACCAACACCTACCGATGCTTTGCTTGCGACGCACATGGTGGCACTATCGACCTCGTGATGAATCGTCTGCGCAAGGACTTTCCCGATGCTTGCCGATGGCTGGCAGACTCCACAAACATAATAGTAGAAGAGTACAAACCGCAAACGCCTTCTGCCTACATGCCAACCAAGCCTTTTGACGCAGCACGCTACGCACGCCATTTTGAACATCCTTGGCTGAGCAATGAAGCGAAATGGTTTCTCTTCGAGGAGCGAAGACTCGACCCACGCGTAGTAAGCTGGTGCCGCCTCACCTCGTGGACGGACCGCCAAGGCATCCATTGGCTCCAAACGCCCTATTTCGATACCACGGGCAAACTTATTGGATTGCAGAACCGAAACCTGGATTATCAGAAACCCACCAAAGAGGAACATCATCCCACTACTGCACATCACTCCCCTCCCCACGTGGGAGAGGCTATTCCTCGCTTCCGCTTCCCCTACGGTGCCCGATGCTCCATCTACAACCTTCCCGTCATCGCCATGCTGCGCCCCGAAGAACCGCTATACATCACAGAAGGTTGCTCCGACTGTTGGGCTATGCTCTCGTCAGGTCACAAAGCCGTGGCAATACCATCTGCCACACTCCTCTCCAAGGCTGATAAGGATTTGCTCCGCAACTTGTCCGACCGGCTCGGCACAACCTTCCACATGTATCCCGACTGCGACGCGCCCGGCGAACGGCTCTTCATGCAGCTAAAGGCAGTCTTGCCCTCGTTGGAACATCATCAGCTGCCACTCGGCTGCAAGGACTTCTCCGACTACTATGTAACATCAATTATAAACAAAACAACATGAACGATTTCAAAATCCAACCATACACCAAGAAGGAGTTAGCTCTCTTCTATTTCCCTACAGCCGACCCACACGTAGCAGTCAACCGCCTTATGTCGTGGGTGAACCGTTGCAAGCCCTTACACAAGGCTCTACTCGACCAAGGCTATCAGAAGACATCCAAATGGCTCTCGCCACGTGAAGTAAAACTAATAACAGATCATTTAGGTGAACCGTAGCAGCAGAGCAGCAATTAAAATTCAAAATTCATACGGCAACGTACGCTACCGTATGATTGGCATCTACGAATGTAGTACCTTTGCAATGTAAACAAAAAGGCTTATGCCCCGAACACATCTCGAAGGCATCCCGAAACCTCATCATTAACTTTAATAATCAAAATACCATGAAAGACACAAAAAACAAAGAAACTCTCAAGACGGTGCTCCAGTTCATCGTGAGCGTACTCACCGCACTCCTCGCCACCCTCGGCGTTCAGAGTTGCATCAGTATTTAACATTCAAAACTCAACACTATGGCAAGAATCACTCCTATTGATGTCATTAAGGGCATCAGCGGCAAGTATGGCAACAATTCTAACGACTACTTCGCCACCAACTCATCAAGTAACAAAATCCACCTCGCCAAGTTCTCCAACCCATACAAGGGACCTGCCACCGAAAAGCAGTTGGCACAACGCGAGAAGTTTGCAACCAAGCAGGCAGCCTGCACCGCATGGCTCAACGCCAACCGCCCAAGCGAGAAGAACGGACTGAAGGGCAGCGCCGACTATCAGCGCGTACAGAAGCTAAAACGTGCCTTCGCCTTCTCCAACATCAATCAGGTAATCTACAAGTACATGGACGATGAAGGCAACATCAAACTGCCAGAAAGTACCACCCCAACGACTAAACCGGGGAGTGGTGTTGGAGGTGGCGATGGCGAGGTGGATGCTTAGTACCATCCCCGCAAGGTTGATAACACCATCTTAATCTCTCTCAAAACAATAACAGCGTTTCTTGCACTATTGCCTAATAGGGTAATGCAAGGGATGCTGTTTTTGCCTTTATCATGGCATGAGTGGATAAAAAAAATAGTTTTTTTTCAACCAATAGACCATAAGGTTTTTATTCTCATATATTTTTAGTAACTTTGCAGCGCATTCGCAATAAGTGCGTTTTGCAAAACATACATAAGGCGTCATCAACGCTTTGCTCATTGATTATTCTGAACGTAGGAAATTCAAAATGGTTATCAATGACATTGCAGAGAAGATGTCACGGGTAGGTTGTATAATCAACCCTCGTAGTGTGCCAAGGAGGACAAACCTCAGCGGCACACTTTTTGGGGGTACGTATAACTTTTAGCGTGAGATTCTATCTGTTCGTCATTAACCATAGGTTTCCTACGACCAAGAATAAGTGGCGAGCAAGTGTAGAGTCTCACGTCTTTGTTAAAAACAATATACAACTTAAATTTAGATTATATGGGCAAAGGCATTATTGCACTAATATTAGAGGCACTTTTATTTTTGTTTTTCTATACACATTGGAATCCACTTTTTGAAGAGCAAAGAGAGCAAGAACGCTATCAATCTGTTCTTAATTCTGTAACAACAGACATGTGTAAACAAGGGTTGGATTCATATTTAAAAACATGTAAAGGGTTACAGAATCCAATTGTAAATAGTTTTAAAGTGGTTAGTAAAGATATTGAGGCAAGTTCTGTCAATTGTAAAATTGAAGGAGAAATTGTTTTTTCTTATAACGGCAGGAAATATAATGGAACATTCAATGCAGAAGGCTCAACAGATTCCATAGCTTCTGATAATACGGTATATAACATGTCTTTCTTTAATGGCATTCATATTTGTGACCGCAAAAACAATCTTTCTCTGCAATTTGATTATTTCGGTGATATTGTTGTGCCACAACTTAAAATCGGAGAGTCCGTAAAGATTGATGGGATTAAATGCTTGTTTGAAAGAAAATGGGATTCTGGTGAATGGCTTATGAAAACATCAAAGATTTTGACTCCAGTTCAAATGTACAAAGTCTATAACAATCCGAAATGTAAAAATCCAGACGGCATTCGTTTCAGTACGGATAAATTTCTATTATACGGATTTGTCAAATCTAATCAAATATTAGTTTCAAAAGAAAATGGTGACGTATATAGATATTCTGCTTATGTGGATGATAATAATAAAGTGAAAATAAATAGAATTGAATGATGAAAAATAAATATGATATTTTAATGTATGTTGCTGCCATTTTAGGCGGAGTATTGGGTGCCTATCTATGCGCCAAGGAAAATATTATAGGAGTGTTTATTGCTTTTATATGTGCTATGTATATTATAGGTCATACTGTAATGTTATGGGACGCAGCAATGGCTAAACGGGAGCGAGAAAAAACAGTAGCAAAGAAAAAATTAGAAGAAAAAAGAAGATTGGAACTTGAAGAAAAAGAGCACAAGTACAATATTGCTAAAAACGAATTATTTGCAAGAAACGGCGAACCTTGCAAAACCATCGTTATAAGTGAAAGTAGTTTTGACCTATTTAACATAAATAATGAGATTATTGTATTCGATAAAGCAAAGAAGTTATGGCTTTGTGGGTATGAAGTTTCAATACACGATATAAATAGCTTTGTAATAGATGATGAGTCAACTATTCAGAAAGGACAAATAACAGCTGTTACCTCAACAGATACAGGCAGTATGGCAGGACGGTCTATTGCTGGTGCTTTGCTTGGGGGTGAGGCTGGTGCTATAATAGGCGGAGCTACTGCAAAAAAACAAACTATATTAAAACAAGAAAATGACAAGATTATCCATGATTATGCCCTTGTTGTGAATATTCGTGATATAAATAACCCTATGCTTTTAATAAAAATAGGTCGAAATAAGAACAAAGCAATGGAAATAAATGCACTTATGCAAGTGATTATGACAATGAAATAAATTTTACCGAAAAGAGTGAATATGTTATCAAGATGATTGCTTTCGTGTATCATAAAATTCATCAATCAAGAATACGAAAAGTAACATTCCTTTAAGTAGTTTAATGTACAAGTAAATCAAAACAACATTATGAAAACAAACAAGATTTTGAGCATCTTAGCGATGCTCGTAGTGTCATTAACAGTTATGTTCTTTACGTCATGTAGTAGCGACGATGACGGAGACAGCAGCAAAGACATCAATGTGCAAGAAGTAGTTGGAACATGGACATGTACCGCAAGCACAGATAAAGTGGATGGTAAATCTATAACCGGTTATATGGTTGGCGAGTCTATTACTATCAGTGAGGATGGCAAGTTCTCTTCTACTGCAAGCTCTATCGGCAATGGCACATGGGAGCTTAACGGCAATAAAATGTCAGCTAAGAACACGTATGGCGACACATTCAGCGCAACTATTGCTGTTAGTGGCAATACGATGAAATGGAATGGTTCTTCAAGTCAAGGCGTAAGTTTTAACTATACTTGGAAGAAGAACTAACAATCCTGCGAATAGATAGCAATGAATACACATTCTTAATAATGGAATTAACATTCGCTATAAACTATAGCATCACCGTTATTTTTTGCAACGGTGATGCTTTGCGCCTTTAATTAAAAGAATTTGCTGTATATCGAGCATTACAAGATGACTATAATTTACAGCAATGGCAAAAGCAACCCAAAATGCATATCTTTATGAAACATTCATTATATTTATTAATAACCTCAATTGGATGTGGCATTATTTTGTCATCATGCCAATCGAGAGTAAAAAACAGTTCTTTTTACAATGACACAGATACAGTTAATACCGTCATGGAATCTGTAGATAGCACCAGTATTATTGAAGAACAAAAAAGGATTGCTGCGGAAGAAGCACGATTACAAGAAAGAAAAGCAGAATTAGACAAACTCTCTAAAAACTTCAACCAGAAAAAGGACGAGTTTAGCAATAAGACTTGGATATTTCCTAAAAACAAACCTAAATACCGAAACAGAAATGCAACATATTGCTATTTCATGAAACAAAGCAATGAAGTTAGGAATTTTAGATTTGTCTTTCAATATGTTAATAGTGATTGGTTATTTATCAAAGATTTAATATTCAATATAGATGGCAAGGTATTTGAGTATAGAAGATTAGATTTTAACACAGACTGTAGTGGAGGGCAAATCTGGGAATGGTGTGATTTGCAATTAAGCGATATAGACCTTATACGATCACTTGAGAATGCAAAGAGTATCAAGATTAAAATGAATGGAGATAAATATTATGATACCCGAACTCTAAATTCTGCGACTATTACGTCTATCCAAGAAACAATTAAGTATTATAAGGCTCTTGGAGGCAGATTTTATTAACATCTAATGATTGCAAATTCATATAACATTTCTAAGGTAAAAATCATTATGAAGAAAAAGTTTTTATACGTGACATTGCCAATCGTGATTTTAGGTATTTTCGCCTTTGGTTATAAGTATTACTATTGTGATATGGTAACAGATTATCTTCAAGTAACCTATTATCCACAAATTGTAAAACTTTACAGTATTAATTGGGGATATGGTAGAGAGTATTACGATCCTGAAGTAAAAGTGGCAATTAAGAGTTATGAAAATGACAGTATTGCATTCTCTACAGAATATGGTAGGGCTACAAAATATTATGAGTCTATAAAAGAATTTAATGAGCCTGATTTTTTGAAGTTTGTGAATGATGATATGAATCCCAATTCACAATATTATGATGAAGCAATGTCCTATAACCAAGAAATACAGAAGGAGATTTTTCTTATCAAGTTTGAACATACAAGAATGTTTGATGTAAAAACGCTCTTGGCTGACATTAAGAAAATAGGAATAGACACTTCCGAATTAGAAGAGTATATGAAAAAGAACAAAATCAAATATGACTTCACACCAGTTTGGATTCCAGATTTGGAAGACACTCTTATACCTCTAACATTTGGAGGAAGAAGAAATAGACTGTAAATATTTATAAACATAAACAATAACGAAGTTAAATGAATAAAGAATTCTATTTATACAAAGTTATTTCATTGCTCATAATTTCTGTCTTCTTTTGCAATTGTAGTAAAGTCACTACTGTCCCGTTAAAGTGGACTAATCGCTCTTTGAATTAATTGAAATACAGTCTTTTGCAAGAGAATTTAAGGGTGCGACGATTTGAATTTGTACTTTTGCAGTTATCTATAATACTGCACGATGAACAAAGCAAATACGTTTTCGCCCAATTGATAGAATTTCTCGACAATAACAAGTTTCGCCATTTGGTTGACAAGTATGATGGAAACCGCTATGTGAAGCATTTCACATGTTGGAATCAGTTGCTTGCAATGATGTTTGGTCAACTGAGTAATAGAGAGAATTTGCGAGATCTGATTGTTGCTTTTGAAGCACATAGAGCAAAGCAATACCATCTTGGATTAGGGCGTAAGCCTATTGCGAAAACGACATTTGCTTCTGCCAATCAGAATCGTGACTACCATATCTTTGAAGACTTTGCTTTCTATATGATGGAGCAAGCCAGGAAGAAACGTGTAACGGATATCTTCAAGTTGAAAGGTAATGTGTATGCTTTCGACTCAAAGGCAATGAAGGAAATTCCTTATGAATCAGGTTCTTACTATGTTTTCGACCGTGGATACAATGCATTCAAGGAACTTTTCAAAATACATCAGCATGAATCGTTCTTTGTTGTGCGAGCCAAGAAGAATCTGCAATACAAATGCTGTAAATGGAGGCGCAGGTTGCCAAAGAATATATTGACAGATGCTGAGATTGAATTCACTGAATACTATTCATTCCGGAAGTATCCGGAGAAACTCAGACTCGTAAAATTCTATGATGAAGAACAAGGTAGGGAGTTTGTCTTCCTGACAAATGCTTTACATCTAACAGCTGCTGAAATTGCCAACTTTTACAAGAACAGATGGCAGATAGAGCTGTTTTTCAAATGGCTAAAGCAGCACCTCAAGATCAAGAAATTTGGGGGTACTACAGAGAATGCTGTGAGAATCCAAATCTCATCGGCAATCATAGCCTATTGCCTTGTTGCTATCGTACAACATGATTTGCATCTTAAGCGATCGACCTATGAGGTTCTTCAGATTCTAAGCATTTCTCTTATGGATAAGACACCACTCGTTGATCTCTTCGAAAGGTCTGATTTCAATAATGTCAAAGAACTCGGTTGTCCCCTCTTTCCGGGGTTATTTGATTAATATTTAACTGGTCCCGATTTTAACGGGACACTAATGAAATGATAAATTAAATGTATATATTACGAAATTAAAGGTTTAGTAATATTATTATATGTTTTCGAAGTAAAAAATAAAAGTATACCTTTATTCTTGGTAATAGTAAAGTATTATATACATTTGTAGGGTCAATTCGTAACTTTACGTTTTATTAACTTTAAATTAACAATACAAAACACTTTTTCTTATATGGAGGCTCTATAGATAAAATCTACATCCCAATAATGCAATCTCTGTCTTTTTTGTAACAATGTAGTGAATTAATATGTATCTTTGCACCCATGATTCGCCTAACATAAACCAAGAACGTATGACTTCACTTCAAGAACGACTGTTCGCCATGCAGGATAAGCAGTATGCTGCTTTCCAAGCCAAACTGACACCGGGAGTGCCTGTGGAGAGCTTCATTGGCATTCGTGTGCCTGTGCTTCGCAAGTTCGCAAAAGAATTTACAAAGGAGGCAG
>ERZ791912.56-NODE-56-length-83348-cov-36.773414_pt1 | contig 83348 bp, 119 predicted proteins | sample MGYA00510141_ERZ791912 | MGnify/ENA primary metagenome ERZ791912 (study PRJEB30046, sample SAMN00792082) | human gut metagenome | study: EMG produced TPA metagenomics assembly of the A metagenome-wide association study of gut microbiota in type 2... | reverse complement strand
ATTACTCTTGACAACTGTACAACACCGACTGATTGAACTAACCGATGGACTTCATTTTCTTCCTCTTTAGTCATAAGCTGTTATATTTTAGTTGATTTAAAAGATTGATGCCGCAAATGTACGCATTTTCTAAGATAAGTGATTGGTTTTTGATTAATTTTTGTGTTAAACTTTATAAAAAGTAACAATCTGAAAGTAATAAGTCACAAAAATAGCGTTAGAACGGATTTCTTGCCAAATTCTAACGCTATTATCATATCTACTACAGGTATTATCCTATCACCACTTCCAGGCTCTCCATATCAGCGAACTTCAAGCCACAATCTTTCGCTGCCTTGAACAACTCCTTCTCGTCAACTTCCTCAATGGACACCTCTATCTCCTTGTCGGCAAGTTCCTTGAAATACTTCTCGGTCTTCTGCTTCTGATTGAAGAAGTACTGATTGACCTCCGCAAACTTGGCGGAATCGTCCTTGGTGTATTCGTAGCCCTCATCGGCGTGCTTCTGTTCCAACTGCTGGCACTCCTGGAGCTTGCGCTGCATCTCCTCGAACTTATCGTCCTTCAGGCTCTCCTGCGCTTCCTCCACATCCTTGTCGTAGGTATCGGCTACGTGGCGCAGAGCCTTCATATTCTTCCATACTCGCAAGGCGGCATCATCGCTCATTGATGATGTCTTCAATGCCTTCAATGTTCTGTAGGCTGCAACAGCCTCGATTGTCTTAATCTTCTTCATAATTAACTTGGTTTATTATAATTAATTAATAAATAATGTATGTTAGTTCGCTCAGTTGGAAAGTGGGCACTACCGACTGCCGCCCTCGTACCCACCAACCAAGCTAATTGTTATTCCTCTGTGGTGTCAGAGGAAACGATGCCATCCGACAACTCATCGACGTGCTCCTTGATGTAGGAAGCAAATTCGTTGATGCTTGTCACGGCATCAATCATCTTCTGCAAGTCTGAGGTGTTGTAGTTCACGTTCAAGTTGTCCGTGGAATACTGGCTGAACGTGGCAATCTGGTTGCCGTCGCCGTCCAACACAACACCGTTGTCAACACTTACAATGCTTCCGTCACTGACGGCAACATTGCCCTTCATCTTGGTCGAATCGTTCACGATGTCAACCTCTCGCTTGAACTCTGTCATCTTTCCAAATGTTACTTTCATTATTCCTTAAAATTTAAACGCTTAAACTATTTTATTCTTCTATTTGCAAATAAAAGCAGAATAATAATCTATTTAACAGCGCAAAGATAAGAAAAATATTCCATAATTAAAGAATTTTATATTGTTATTTTCCGTTGTTTTTATATTTTTAACATTATTGATGTTACAACTCCATTTCTTGTGTTATCTTGTTGTTATATGTACTATAGAGAACCAGCTTATAAGATTTCCCCTTTATCAGCCAATCATTGTTAAGGTACGTCACCACATTGCTTTTTGCGTTTATAGTTCCTGCATCAACTACATATTCTCCATCTTTTAATGTATATCCGTTATAATAACTTGAATCAGCATACAACAAGTACAAAACATAACCGACATTCAGAACTGTACTTTTATTATATATTCTTATACACTCGTTACCATTGCTGTCTTGGTCTGGATATACGAAGTACATATACTTGCTATAGTCACCAGTCTCGTTCTTGCCATAGAACAGAATAGGAGAAACCCCAACGATAGGATAACATTCGATGCTGTCTGACGTTTCCAAATTTGGAGCATTCTTCAAATGGGGTATCGGAGACATAAATGGAACTGCGATATACAATAAATTGACAAGATTCTGATACACAAATGTTGTCTTTAGAAAATTATCATTCTTGTTGTTGGATGTAAGGATGCTATGGATAGCCAAGCTGTCGTCTCTAAGAAAAGCCACACCAAAGTAGCAATTCTTATAAGTAGCAATATCCCTAAATGGAATTTGAGTTCCACCTGAATCTTTGTCAATACTAATGATAAACGATAATTCCTCATCCGTGTAGGTATTTATGTCAAAGTCGTGCATCAAGCAAGTAGCATTTTTATCGTAACTCTTAAAGTCACCAAGCCTATAAGGTGAGCTACTGCCACCTGTTGGATGAACGTAAGTTACACCATTTGTAGGAATGTTCCAACCCTCATCGCCAGGATAAAGCCCATCTTCATTTGCGTACTTCATGTAATTCTCATACAAAGCCTTAACTGACGTAAACTTTGGTATGTTAAAGCCAAAATTCCCATCAGTACCTACTATTGCATTCTCGTCAAACAAAGACGGATGAATGACAGGCTTATGCCTACTCCACATGTTTATGTTGGTGGACTTACACAATGTGGCAAGGTCATTGCTACTCTCTCCAAGAGCTCGTTTAACATCATCAATGCTAACAGGAGCGGTGATTTTTCCGTTTACTAATGCCATACGCTTAATCTTTAAAACTTAAAACACTAGGCAAGGCAGCTCTATAAGAGCCACCCTGCGTTAATACTTACTCTGATGCCTCGCTTGCCATATTAGCGGCGATAGCGGAATTAACCTCCTCAATCAATGCTGATACCTCACTGAGCTTGCTCTGAGGGATGCCGCTGATATTGTAGGTCAGCTCGCTGCCGTTGTAGCTTGCGTTCGCATTGCAGAGATAGTTACCATTGGCATCTGCGTAGATACTCATATTGATGCTCTCGATGTTGCCACCCGTCTTGTCAACATTGTAGGTAATTTCTACTCGATAGCCGCCCTTGGTATAAGTGGCGGTTGTCTGTTCACTCTTCTTGTTAATCTTTAAATTCTCCATTTTCTTAACTAATTTAATAAATTAATATTCTTGTTATCTAATCTCTTCTTGTTATTGCCATCCTGCTTTCCACTCAATCGCTGAACCTCTGATTCGAGGAAGACCACCCGAGCCTTCAAACTGCTGACCTCATCGCCCACCTGCTCGATAGCACCGAATGCCGTTGCAATCAGCTTCGGAGACCAGTAGTTAATCTTGTAGTAGCCCTTCTCATCAGTCTCCACGATGTCCTTCAAGTGAGGGTTGCACAAGACGTGCTGGGCAATCCAACCGATAGATCTTGTGTTGTCCTTCTTCCAAGCAAAGCCGAACGTGCCGCCCATCGCCTTGATAATGCCTAAGTAGTCAAGCTTGCGCAAGTCAGTCTTCAGGCGAGCATCTGAACTAGCATAAGCAGTAACTCCACCTGTAGCTAAAATATTAGTTTTAAATGTTGCAGTTACTTTATCTATATTTAATAACATAATACCTTCATTACAATATATAGCGAATTTATTACACCACATTTGAGTAGTAGCATACATTCTAGAACCATATCCTATACTTAAAGAATTGTCGTTTAATTGAGCAAATAAAGCACTAACATTTGTAGCCATATTAACAAGTCGTATATTTTTGCCTACAGTTAACATACCACTCATATTTATGTTACCTGGTACTTCCAAACTACAATTAATTAATTTAAGCTTTCCACCACTTTGAGCAGAATTAGCATTAAACACAGAACCATCAGCAATTCCAAGATATATAGTCTTACTACTATGATTATATTTAAGACCAGCCCATTGATTAAAATCCCAAGCAGTTTCACCAAAACGAATAGCACCACCAGTGTTGAAAATAACTTCATCATCAATGGCACTAATAGGAGTTGACTTGTTGCCAATCTTAAGCGCACCATTCTTCAAGGTGGTACTGATGGTGTTGCTTGCGCTGATGGTGGTCGCACCGCTCAAAGCACCGTTCACGTTCCCTGTTCCATCGAAGCTCTGTCCCCACAAGGTGCGAGCGGTGTTGAGTTGCGCCGCCTTCGTAGCATAGCCCACCGTCAACGTCTTGTTTGTACCGCCAATGGTTATGGACAAGTTGTTGCCGTTGTTGGACAGGTTGGCGAACAATCCGTTGGCGTGGATGCCGTCCAAGGTGCCAGCGTTACCAGCACTGTTAGCATAGTTCACCGCTCCAGCATCTGAACCTTTAACAATGGCTGTGTATGCAAGTTTGTATAGTGCCGTTGCCGCCGCCTCTATGGAAGTATATGCCTCCGTGGTTGCTGTCGCCTTCAACAAAGAGACGTTTGAGTTTATGCTACCTCTTGAATCTTGCAAACATCTTATAACCGTTCCTTGATAACCGCCAGTGGTCTTTACGAACACATCCATGTAGCTGTTATGCTTTGCTGAGTAAAATCCTACCTGTACGTAATCCGTCGCATAGCCATGGCGAAACAACCATTTTACAGATGCACTAGCCGAGCCAGCTTCACTTACATCATTTGTTCCGAACTCCACCCTACATATTCCGAAAAAGCCACCAATGTAACCTTGGCTGAGATACAACAACAGTGCATTATCGTTCCAACTATCCGAAACTTGAACGTGCGCAATCCTCTTGAAATGACTAGGGTCTGTCGGACCGATACAGATAATAGCCGCATTGATATGTCCATTAATGGTGATGTTTCCTGTTCCATCGAAGTTCGCCGAGCCACGAAAATCATGTCCCAAAGCAATGTTTCGTGCCGTTGCCAACTTCGTAGCAGTCGCAGCATTGCCAGTGATGCTTGCCGATGAGGTGATGTAGCCGCTATCGTTGGTGAATTGGCTGACCTTCGTTGATGTAATGCCGTCCAGTACAGACTTATTGCTATGGGTATGCTTTGCTGATACCGCACCATCCCAAGCCGTCTGCTTTGCCGTTGTCGGTATAGAATAACCCGAAGCAAGACTGATGGCAAACGTACCACTTGTTGTGATGGTCTTTGTTGCACAAGTCAAACCAGCAGGAAGGGTAAGAGCTACAGATGTAACAGTACCCTTATTGGTAGTATAGCCCTTTGCATCAATCTCCGCTTTGGTATAATAGCTTGCGAGAGACTGATGAGCAGTCAGATATCCTTTATCATTGGTAAGCTGGCTCACCTTCGTGATGCGGTCAGTGATGTCTGCCCACTTGTGGGTATGCCCACTTAGGCTAAACGTGCTACCCTTAACAACGCTGATAGTAGTGCCATTTTTTGTAACAGACGTAACCGCATTACCACCGCCCGATACGGATATTGATGTAGCACTGCCACCTTCCAGTGACGTGATTCTAGTAGAGAGCTGCTTGATAGAGTAGGCAGATGCTATCTCACTCAGAGATTCAGACGCAAGCTTCAAGGCATCTGCATAGCTCTTTACACTACCATTCAACCCACCACCACCTGACGAGCCACTACCTTCACCATAGGCGGTAATGCCACCAGTAGCATAGAAGTTAGCTGCGGTTGTACCATCAGACTTAACTACTTTAATGGCAGTATTAGCTTTATCATAAACTAATCTGACATCACCAATTTGCACATAAACACCATCAGTATTAGCAATAGTTATACTGCCATTTACATCAGCATTACCATTCACGCTATTACCCCAAAGCTTTCTTGTTGTTCCCCAATAAGAAGTTACTATGTTGACAGTACCATTAAACGATGTTCCGTTTATAGTTCTAGAATTCTGTAACTTAGTAGCACTTCCAGCATTACCGCTAATACTAGCAGAAGATGTAATGAACCCTGCTCCATTAGTAAGCTGATTAGTATTGTTTGGAATACTAATAGACATTGCAGCAGAACCATTATAAGAACCACTACTGTAACCGCTCCAAGAAAGAGCATTAGCAACTTTTGATGCAGATGCTACATTGTCAGTAACTCTAGCAAGTCTTACCCAAGGAGCAGCCCAAGCTGCATCATTACTTATCTTGCCTCCATCTCTAGAACGGACATAAACTTCAGTAGTGCCAGCTTTTATAGCAAACTGAGTTTGCCACATATTAGGAGAAGTTGCCGTATTATTACTGTCAGTATAAGACAGATTAATATAATGATGCCAACCAGTTTGTCCATTAGGATTAACATAACCATTCAACGTTTGATAGTTAGCAGTAGAACTAGCATAAGGTGCTGCAATATTAGACATGCCCATACTATTCCCGCGTGTTGCAACATCGTTAAAATTGTTTCCAACACCACTAGGAAAAGCTCTTACTAAATTCAGTGCTTTAGAAGTTCCACCAATACTAATAGTAACCTTGTTTGCAACATCAGAAATACTGAAACCAGTAAACAAACCACTAGCGTGATAATTATCTACCATATCTGCATTATGAGCAGTAGCTTCATTTTTAACCCAATTCTGAGTTGCATAAGCTGCGAGACTTTGATGTGTTGTGAGATAAGTTCCCAAATCTACAGCATCACCACCACTAGCTGCAATGGTTTTAGTAGTACCGTTAATCTTTACACTATGTGTATGAGTAGTAGCAGACTTACCGCTAAGAAGAGAATCTACACTACTCTTGGTGTAATAATTACTTAAACTCTGATGCGAGGTGAGATATGTAGCACCCTTCGTGAAGGTGATGGTCTTGCCGCTCTTTGTAACGGCAGTAACGGCATTTCCACTTCCGCTAACTGCTATCGCATTCACGTAACCATCGAGCGATTGGTGTGCGGTAAGGTAGTTTCCCTTCGGTTGATACAAGCTGGCAGCGTCAGTCTTAGTAAGGTAGCTCGCAAGGCTCTGATGTGAAGTCAAGAACGTTGTTCCCTTTGTCACGATGATAGTCGTTCCGCTCTTACTGATGGCTGTCACTGCGTTTCCACTACCGCTAACACTAACGTCCATAGCCGAGCCTCCTTCTAGGCTGGAGATACGAGAATCAAGAGCCTTGATGGAGTAGGCAGAGGCAATCTCACTCAGCGATTCTGATGTAAGCTTCAAGGCATTTGAATAACTCTTCACACTGCCGTTCAAGCCGCCTCCACTGGATGATGATGTCCCAACACCATAGGCAGAAACACCACCACTAGTATAGAGGTTTGCCACCTCGTTAGTCGTAGTGTTCGTAATCTTCAACGCCTTATTGGTTGCGTCATACTCCATCTTTATGTTGCCGATGGAGATGTACTTTCCGTCAGGCACGATGATACTTCCGTTAATATCGGCAGTACCGTTAAACGAGTTACCCCAAAGCTTGCGAGTATTCGTGAGCTGGAGAGCCTTTTTCGCTGAACCGCTTGTAAAGTAGCCCTGCAAGGTGGTGATACTCGTCTTGTTGGTGGATATGCCCGAAGCATTTACTCCTTCTGCCTTTTTCGCTCTTGTCACCTCGTCAGATATAGACTTATTGATTCCGTCAACAATACCACTTAAAGTGTCTGTCTGCGCAATATTGGCGAGGAAGCTCACCACCTCGTTCCACTTATTGATAACGCCGTCCGCAGTCTCCTCATCAGTAGTTATAAGGGCGTACCAGTCATAGGCACTATCCCAACAAGTTACCTTCGTTGATGTAATGCCGTCCAATACAGACTTATTGCTATGAGTATGCTTTGCCGATACCGCACCATCCCAAGCTGTCTGCTTTGCAGTAGCAGGAATAGAGTAACCCGAGGCAAGACTAATGGCAAACGTACCGCTTGTTGTGATAGTCTTTGTTGCACAAGTCAAACCAGTAGGAAGAGTAAGTGCTACAGATGTAACAGTACCCTTGTTTGTGGTATAGCCCTTTGCATCAATCTCCGCTTTGGTATAATAGCTTGCGAGAGACTGATGGGCAGTCAGATACCCAGCATCGTTAGTAAGCTGGCTTACCTTCGTGATGCGGTCAGTGATTTCCGCCCACTTATGGGTGTGCGCACTAGGTGCAAACGTTGATGGTTTACCCGTAATGTTATTCCAAGATAGGCTCAGACCGCCAAGTTCTGTGGCTATGTTGTCAATTCGGCTGCTGAGAGCCTTGATAGCATAGGCGTTCGGGATACTAGTCAAGTCTGCATCCGTATAGCTTCCCTCTATGATTCTCGCATAGCTGATTACGCTTGCATTCAATCCGCCACCACCTGATGTTGACGTTCCTGCTCCGTATGCTGTGATACCGCCTGTCGCATAGAAGTTGGCGGCGGTCTTTCCGTCCGTCTTCTGAACGTAGAGATTGCCGCTTCCATCATTGATGATGTAGATGTCGCCAATGGCAACCTTGCTCTTGAAGGTAGCGATGCCGTTGACGGTAAGCGCACCTGTTATCGTTCCTCCTGCAAGAGGGAGATACTTAGAATCCACTTGCGCCTTGGTATAAGCGTCCGTGATGCCATATCCTGCGATTGTAGTTGGCTTTGAGGTCAAGCTAGCGAAGGTATGGGTGTGACCGCTGAGGGAGAATGTGCTTCCCTTTGTCAAAGTCAAGGTGTGACCGTCTATGCTTGCGCTAGTAACGGCGTTCCCATTGCCTGTGACCGATACCGCATTGACTCCATCGGTGACTCCATAGCCAGCAAGTGTTGTTGGCTTTCCCGTAATCTCGCTGAATGCGTGGGTATGTCCCAACTTGCTATAGGTCTTCTCCGCATCGGCAGACTTCAAGTAAGCAGCCAAGGACTGATGAGAAGTAAGGTAAGTTCCCAAGTCAACGGCTGTTCCACCTGTGGCTGCTATGGTCTTCGTGACACCATTAATCTTCACGCTGTGCGTATGTGTCTTGTCACTCTTTCCGCTGATGTCTTGGTGGGAGGTGAGATAGTTCCCCTTTGGCTGATACAAGGTAGATGCTTCCGTCTTCTTCAAGTAGTCAGCCAGCTGTCCTGTGACATCAATGCTGTTAATCATATCATAGAGTTTCTTGATAGACCAAGCTGAAGCAATCTCCGTTCCCTCGTTTTGTGCCGTCAAGGACTTAGCCTTGTCGAAAGGAACGATGCTTCCGTTCAAGCCACCACCATTGCTAGTGCCCTCGCCGTATGCGCTCATGCCACCTGTGGAATACACATTGCCATCAATCTTCAATGCGCCATTTACCACGCTGAGGGTAATGCTACCAATCTTAAGTTTTCCCTCCACGGACAAATCGTTACTAACGGCGAGCGTCTTGAAAGGAGCTTGTGGAGTCAATGCCACAAGGTCTTTGATGCTAGAGCCATCGCTTCCACTCTTCCATGTAGGCTCGAAGAAAGCAAGATATGCGCCAAGGTTCTTCTCACTGATGATAAACGATGTCGGGTCTGCGTGAACCTTTCCGCTCACATCCCACCAGATAGCACCATTGGCAAGATAACCCGAGCCATCGAAGCGGATGAGGGAGGTTGCAGGGGTAAGATTTCCGCTATTATAGTCCTTATCCACCATCTGACCGCCCCACCATGTTGCGATACTCTTCTTTCCTCTATTCGGGTCTATTGCTCCGTTGATACCGCTCTGAACGTTTCCGTCTCCGTCTCTCAGCGCAAGGAGCGTTGTCATTACAAGACCACCGTCAATATCTGTTGTCTGACCGAGCGCATCCTTGAGATACTTGTAACCTGCGAGGTCTGTGATATTCTGCTTCAAGTCACCATATATCTTGCTAGTGATATAGGCGTTTGCCAAGCCAAGTTTGTCATAGAATGCGCTGTATGCTGACTGGAAGTTGGTGAACTTCGTTCCCACGGCAGAGACGATGGTAGCCTTGCCGTTAGTATCAGCCGCATTGTATCTTGTCGAAATATCGGAGAGATACGTGATGAGTTCTTTCTTGGCAGTAGAGAGGGTAGTGAAAGCAGTATTAAGGTCGGTGAGTTCTTTTGTACTCTTTAACACCTCTGCTCCCTTCACTTCATTGTACGACTTCTCGGCAGCTGCGAAAGCATCTTCAAGTCGCTTGGAATCCTGCGCCATAGCCGCAATCTCAGAAGGCTCTAGATAGCCATCCGTAACATAATTATCGAATGCCTTCTTGTTGCTTGTAACGGTCTTGCCGAGATTCGTAACATTCGTCTGTGCGGTATCTGCCGCCTTCTTCGCCTCTTCCGCTGCCTTCTTTGCTGCGTTCGCTACAGTATCGTCTGTGTACTTCACTTTCTTAGTCCAATCGGCTGCGCTGAATGAAGCATTGCTCTTGGTTGCCACGACAAGCTCGCCCTTGGAATATGCAACACCACCGAGGGTATATGCTGCTTCCAAAATCCAGAGGTCACGTTCCTCATAGGATGCAGGCTTGCTTACATAGATGCTGGATTTGCCATCTATCTTGTCGAAAACCTCGGTAGGCACGTCCTGCTTATCCCATTTCGTACCATTCCAAAAGAAAGTCTGGTTGTTGCTTGTGTTATACCACAGGTCGCCCTTATGCTCCTTCTTCGCATCATCGGTAGTCCAGGATGCGCTCGGGTCAGAAGGCTGATACCAAGTCTCAGCCTTCTTGTCGAGCTGGTCTCGTATTCCATTCAAGCTTTCCTCGATGGTCTTGGCGAATGCGTTGAGGTCGGAATCGTTAGCCTTCACCCATTCCGATGATGTAAAGCTGCCAGTAGTTCTGCCCTTTATGCACACCATCAAAGTCTTGCCATCGTCTCCGCCGCTAGCCCACAGGTCGCCCTCGTCATAAGGAACAGTAGGCTGAGAGGTGAAAACGGTACGCTTTCCATCTGCCGTGTCCTGCGCCTTGCTTGCTGCGGTCATAGCAGTGTTGATGTCGTTATCCTTGATTCTCGCCCATGCCGTACCCGTCCATCGGTATGTGTAACCATTTGACGTATTGTAGAACAGGTCGCCAGCGTGCTGCGACTTCAACGTATCGGTAGTCCAGTCGGAAGCAGGCTTATTCTTAGTAGTAGGAGCATAGTTGTAGAACCAGGTCTCCACTTTCTCATCAAGCTGCTCTTTGTAGCTAGCCATATCGTTCTTGTACTCTTCCTTGAAGGTATTGAGGGCAGAATCATCGGTGTACTTGGAAGCCTTAGTCCAGTCAGCGATGGCAAATGACGAACCTTTTGCCTTGGCAGTCTGGCAGCGCAGGATTTCATTCTTGTAGATGCTGCCATCTGTAGGATAGGTAGCGTTTACCCAAATGTCGCCCAACTGATAAGGCGGAATAGGCTGTGTACTGAACACCTTCATCTTGCCATCTGCGGTCTCCTGTGCCTTGCTGGCATCGGATAGAGCTTTGGCAATATCTGTGTCCGTAATGATAGTCCACTTATAGGTGTTGGCATCCTTGGCAAAGCGGTATGCCTTGCCCGTCTTGTTGTCGTAGTAAAGGTCGCCCAAATGGGTCTCTTTTTCCTTGTCTGTCGCCCAACTGCTGGCTGGAGCATTATTCAAAGTAGGCACACCCTCGTAGAACCACGTCTCGATAGCTCCGTCAACCTGATTCTGCAAGTCGGTAATGACCTGCGAGTTCTTGATGAGATTATTCACCTGCTCCTCTGTCAAGCCCTTTGCTGAGTTCTCCTTGATATACTGAGACAATTCCTTGCCATCCACGGTTGATTTGGCTGAGATTTTGCCTTTAACAGATACCTGCTTGGCTGCGCTGTCATACTTGATGTAGCTGCTACCCTCATAGCCATTCTCCTTAGTAGGTCGGTCGCCTACATACATATCACCATAGACGTTAAAGAAAGCCTTATTGGTCTGCTTGTTTACGCCATATTCCACATACTCCTTGTTTGCAAAGGAGTAGCTATTTATGCCGTGGTAGAGGCTGATGGATGGCGAATAGGTATCTACCGCCGAGAAGATAAGGCAGTTCTGACGTTCTACATCGGTTCTATTACCGCACTGCGACAACACATCACCTTTAGCAGGAACATCGCTAGCCGTGGCGCAATCGGTATCGGAGAGGTCGATGTAGTGATACTTCTTTCCTTCCAACTCCACAGGTTCCTCATCACGACCGATTACCAATCGCCAGTAAAAGTGATTACCCACCTTATGATAAGTGCCCTTGCGAACGTTGAATGACTCTGAACGCACTTGGTCGCCAATAGCGAAATCATTATCCACGGCATCGCCTTCCTGCTCTGCTAAGAAATAGCAACGATAAGCCTTCTGTGACACATTATTATATGTCACAGTAACCTCTTCCACCTTATGAGCCACCACACCTCCAGCAGGAGATATTATCTCCTTACCACCGATGGTGGAGGTTTTCTTGATAACCAGTTCCTCGAAGATAGCCTTCATTCTCACCTCCAGGTAATCGGTGATGAGATGCGAGCGACCTTCTGTATCGGGAGTCCACGAGCCTCCGTTCTCTAAGTTGAAATCGCCCACATTCAGACCTGCCAGGAACTTCTGAACCTTCTCGAAGGTAATCGTGCCGTTAGCTATATCGTCAAACTGCTTAGACAGAAAGTTATCACTTCCGTACTTTGCAATGAGGTTTCTTAGCTGAGAAACGGAATAACCACCTCCGTTACCGCTACTTCCGCCGCTCGCAATGATTGTCTGTACGTCTTCTTTGAGCTGCGTGATAGTACCCTTAATCACTTGATTACCTAATGTAATCGTTTGCACGAAACCGAAATCAATATTGGTTGATAGCTTCAATACTCTTGTCGCAAGCTCATATCCGTGTCCATCTTTATATGTAACATTCTGTCCGATTTGCAATTGAGGGTTATCCTCCAAGAACACATCTGAATATGACTTAACCTCATAGTTATTCATATCAGAGAGTAATCGCACAATCTCCTCCTTCGCTTTTTCCAATAATCTATTTTGAGCATCCTCATAATAGATAGTATCAGCCATTGCGATATTATAGAGAACCGTGATATTACACTTTAAAGAAGGCATACTTTCTCCACGAGGAATGAGCATTTCAGCAGCGTTTGTAGGTATGATAACCTCATTATCCTCTTGATAGATGATTTCATAATCACCAGCCAAAACTGAGAAATTACTAACACTAACATCATCTGACGAGTGAGAGGATGATGCCTCTTTATGATAGGTAAGTTCAAAGCCTACATAATCGCCGTTGGTTCCTCGACCTGCAAGTGGAGTAGAAAGCGCACCCGTATTAAAGTTCGGTTCGAACGAGCAGCCGATATTCTTTCCTTTGATAAGTAAATTATCGGTAATTCCAAAGTCGTACCAGTAATGAGTAACGCCATCATCAACTGTTGTATTGATAATCGTCTTTCCTTCTACTTTTTCTGTTGTAGGATAAGCCAATCTCATATACCATACAGTGAAGGTCTTGTATTCCTTAACTGAGCCATCAGCATTATAAGAAATAGGTATTTTCTTATTATTTTCAAGCACATACTTAACTCGCCCACGCACATTATATACATAGGTATTGAGCGAAGGGAAAATTTGAGAAAAATCAAGCACCTTTGTAAAGAGAGGTTCTTTAATCTTATCCACTCTTAGGTCAAGGGTGGAATATTTATCGATAGAGTAGGAGCGTTCCTTTCCGTCTATTAATATTGTACCATTTCCCTTATCTAATTGCAGACGAATATTGCCAGATGATACATTCTCACCTTTGCTATTTACCTGTGTAATATTTCTTGTACCACCGAAGATAGAAAAAGCGTTATAATAGCTTTCCTTACTATTGCTTATATTTGGTACACCTACATTCTTTCCAACTTCCAAAACAACAGGAGTTGCGCCGACCAAGACCTTACCGATATAGATAATTTCATCATCATAGTCAATATGCCATTCGCAGTTATCTCCGATAGCATTTGTAATCGCTGTAAGTGCAGAAATAAAATCATTATCACTGAATGATACATTGACAGTATTTGCCGTTACCTTCTGAAAGATAACTTTCCATCCGCATTCACCAAACATCAAATCCTTATTAAGGAAATCTTTAATTTTCTCAGCGAGTGCTGATGTTGTTCCTACGAAAGACCATACATTTTGCTTTACCTCTACATTCTGTGAATTTCGAGTATAGATAAAGAATGGTGTCTTGGACAGAATCATCTTCGGGTGCTGAAACTGAGGAGTGTACTTCCAAGAACATTCATCTGTCTGAATAGGCTCGTATGATTCTAAGAGAAGGAACTTTCTTGTCACTTCTCTTACCTTATCTATCTTATATGTATAATTGATATATGCACTAACAGGCAGAATAACCTTCTCGGCAGCGGAGAAAGAAAGAGAAATGTAATCTGACTTAGACATTTCCTGTTCTCTCTTCGCTGCTGATGTTACTTCTGCTTGCATCAGCAATTTATCGTTAATATCAAATATCTTAATCATAACTTAATTCTATCATTCGGGTTATACTCCGTTAATTTGAGTACAAATTTACCTCTTTTTAGACCATAATCACCAAACTGCGAGCATTGCGTGTAAACAAGTTTGAAAACCCTCTTTAGGCGAGGAACTTTCAAGCAAAATTCACCCGAATAAGCAATCTTATCAAGGAAAGCCTCATACTTCTGTAAGTAATCTTCTTCTGAACTACCTTCAAGGAAGAAAGAGATAGTCACGTCACGCTTATCCTTCTTTGCATACTTTGATGTAGCGATAACCGATTGTCCGTGCTCCAATCGGCTATCGTTGGTTACATAGCTTTTTACTGGGGCAGGGGTCAGCAAGGCTTCTCGCCAACCCCTTACCAATGTAATACCGAAAGTATCAAGGTCAACGTAAGCTGAATCTGCTTCATCAACCAATTTTATAAAAGCATCATTCTTCATAACTTAATACTTATCCTTCATTAATTTATACATACTTGCGATGTCCTCACGTATCAATATAATAGGTGCAGTATTCTTATTAATTGCTTCCAACTGCTCCAACCCCTGATACTGAATATCTCGCATTTCTGAGATATTGTTATATGTCTGTTCGGCATAGATGCGCAAAAAAGAAACATCAACGGCGATAGCTTTACGAACCTCATTACCTTGCTCTTGGGCAATTTGCACCGCATAACCGATACCGATAAGGCTGCTTGCTTGGTCTGCGGTGATAGCCTCGATACCTTTACCCGTTGCCGTCTGCTGAGATTGCGCCTCTTTATACCCTGTTATTGCAGCAATATTATCTCTTATCTTCAAACCTTCATCAACGATGTTATCATACTCTTTTTTAAGTATATCCAAATCGTCATTAGAGAGCTGTCCTTGCTTCATCTTATCTGCCCATTTTTCATAAAGGGCTTTAAGTCTCTTATTAGCAAGGTCATCAACGGCAAAGTTAAGCATAGACTTATTGAGCATCGTTGTAAAATCATTTGCGAAATCTTGCGCCGATTTACTCATATCCATAAGATTGCTGATAAAGTTGTCCTTTAACGAATCGAAGGTTGTCTGCGTAAGATTCTGATTGATTTTATCAGTCAGCTCTTCAAGCTTCTCGGCAAGGTCGGTATAGTTCTCCCAATACTCAGTTTTATCATACTTACCCTGGTCGGTCATATTCTTCCATACATCTTGGTTGTATGTGCGAATATCCTTCATCTGCTCTGGGGTAAGCTTATAAATATCCTCCAAAGAACTTACCTTGTTTATCGTAGAATTAACATAACCACCTCTGACCGCTGATTGCTGTGCCAACGTGCGATTGATAGCCGCATAGTCCTGCGCCGACAGATTCCAATAATAAGCGTTAGAATGATGCGAGCCGTGGTAACCCATCTGTGATTGAAGAATTTCCATACTCTGCTTATTGATTTGCTTCTGTGCATCATAGGCTTTCTTATAATTGCTGACGGCACTCATTCCCGAAGTCTTATCAATCGAACTCTTCAACTGCTCAATAGAGTATTGCAATCGCTCGTTGGATTCTGTAAGGCGATTTGTAGTCTCCGCAACCTCCTTCGCATTACTTCCATTTCCGATACCAAGAGCACTACCAAGCGATTTGATAGCCCCTACACCGTTAATAGCTGCCCCGATATAGTTGCCCGTAGCAAAGTCTGATGCTGCTTGCGAGCCCTTATTGAAGGCATCTGCACCACTTTTAAGCTTCTTTCCAAGGTCTGAATCACCGAATCCAAGAGCATCAATCAATTCGCTTGCCTCTTTTAGTTTCTTCGCAACATTACCGATGCCTTCTGCCCATTCATTAGCAATCTCCTTAATTGACTTTCTTGACTTATCTTGTGATATACTTGCATCTTCTTGTGCCTTCTTTACGTCCTTTGTTACCTTACCGACCTTTACCTCAGAAACGGCTAACTCATCAAACAGACCTTTCAACTTAGATAGTTCTGCTTCACTGAAAAGGCTCTTATTTCCTAAGAGATTTTCTTTATTTTGTGAATTTATATCACCCGTTTGAACATCAACGCCCTTACTTCTGAATATATACTGGATATACTCTTTAAGGTTTTCGTTTGACCTCTGTTCTTTATCAAGTTTGCCTTGTGCAAGATTTAGCCTCTCTTGTGCGTCAGCAGCCTCTTGCAAGAGCCGATTATATTCACGCACCTTCTCGTTAGACCAACCCCATTTATCAGTCTGTTCAGAAATAGCATCATCAATCTTACCAATCTGTTCAGACACAACCTTCATATCATCAATGTCAAGAGTACCCGAACCGAGAAGGTCTTTGAGCTTTTTTCTTAGGTCTTCGAGATAAGATTTGCTCAATCTCCCCATATCAGAGAAAACAGAATCCCAGTTGATAGAATCCTTGAAATCATTGAAATTAAGCTTCTTTAGCTGCTCTTCAAGGTCAGTTTTCAACTTTGCTTCCTCGAAAAGATTACCCTTTGCTCTTGCTTCTTTGATTTTCTCATTATATTCCTCAACGATGGCGAGCTTTTGCTGCTCGAGATTGCCATACGCCTTCAGGTATTCACGATATGATTTTAATTCATCAGCATAAATCTCATTATTATATGATTCTACAGTCTTCTGTTCAATGATGGTGTACTGCTCGGTAATCTTCTTAATATTCTTTGAATCAAGATGTTTCTTATCATCCCAAGTCTCAGCCTTGCCACCCTTTGCCTTGATAACAGACTGCTGTGCGTCAAATTCTGCTTTCTGTCGGTCACGCTCTGCCTTGATAGCTGCATTCTTTCGCTCTTCAATCTGCTCAATTTCTTTGGATAGCTCTCTTTTGCGCTCGGCAATGACCTTCTCTTCGCCTTCTTTCATCGCTTTAATCTTTGCATTGGTTACTTCCTGTTCCAAAGATTGCCAAGCTTTTGCTCTCTCATAAGCATTCTTATAGATAACATCATCAAGCTTCCCCTCTGCTGAATTAATCTGCTTTTGCTGAGTAGCATCCTTCTTTGCATCGGTCTTACTTTTATTTGCAAGAGAACGTTTTGCTGCTTCCTCTTGTCTGATAAGCATTCTCTGTTCACTATTCTGCTGAACTTGCGTTCTCAGTACCTGCATTCTAAGTTCACGCTCTGCGGCAATATCCTTCAAAGATTGAGTATGCAATTTAGCTTGCTTCTCATGTAATTCAACGAGCTGTTGCTGCTGCTTTATCTGAAAATCGTATTTCTGCTTAACAAGAGCTTTTGCCTCTTCAATGGCAGCGATTTTCTCCTTTCCTTGTAAGGTATATATTTTATTTCTTACCTCGGCAATTTTTCCATCAAGTTTGAGCTGAGTTTCCTTATTCTTATTGATAGCGATTTGCGTTTCTTGAATCTTACCTGCAAGGGAAGCCGCTTGCTCTGCCTTTGTAAGTATTCCATTGAATGCCGCTCCTAACTTCTTTGATAAATCTTCATTGGTAAAAGCATCATAGATAGTCTTTGTTGCGCCAATAACACCTGATACTTGTGTTTTGAATACATCAATAACAGTTTCACCAGCACCCTTAATTCCATCCCAAGTCTTTTTAAGACCAGCAGTAAAGGTGTCCCAGTCCATATTTAATACACCTTTAATGGTAGTTCCGAGACCTCCAATAAGATTTACCGCTGCTTTCACGGCAGTTTTGAACGTCTTTACGAAGTTATTACCGAAGTCACGAAGGGGAGCGTTTGGCTTTGTGAAGCACTTATACAAGTATTCTCCGAAGATAATCACAATATCTGTGATAGACTTAGCAAGAGAACCAAAGTAAGCCATCAGCTTTGTATAGACCTTTTGACCCTCTGCGGATTTAGTCATCCATGTATGCACCGCCTTGAAAGCAAGAGCGATTGCAGCAATTACCGCACCCACAGGTGTTGCACACATTCCCCATAGAGCCTTTGTTACAGACTTGATGGCAGTAAGAGACCCCGTTACGGGAATACCAAGAGCCTTGAAAGCTTCACCGACCTTACCAATCTCACCTTGCAACTTACCATTGGCAGTCATTACATTGATGATACCGTCTTTAAAATCACTTAGACCAGACTTTGCTTGTGCGAACTCCTCACTAAAACGCTGACCGATGGAAGAACCGCTTACTTTTGCTTTCAGCTCATCAATAGGTTGAGTGATTTTGTCTTTTATGCTCTGTCCGAAATCGGAAATTTTCTGCCCGAAATCGGAAATCTGATTGCGCAATCTACCGATAAAAGTCTCTTCGTTCTTCTCACGGATAGCCTCTTGCAATACAGATATATTATTCTTTGTCTTTTCAATCTCAGACTGTAGTTTCTGTAAATCTTCTTTCTGCTTATCCCCAAGCGGCTTACCATCCATCTTAGAAACTTCTGCTTCCAAATCTTGCAATTTCTGCTTACTCTCATCAAGCTTAGAAGTCAGTTCTGATAATGATGTGTCCTCAACATTGATTTTAACAGTTGATGTTGCATCAGACTGAACGATAGTTGAACCGCCTTGAATCTTATTCGCAGCTTCGAGAAGAGCATTGTATTGCTGAAGGTCTGCATTAAGTCGCTGCTGTTCCGTTTGCCAATCATTGATTTTTGATTGAAGGGCATCAATATTTGACAGTGCTTTCTCTATAAGATTATTATAGTAGTTAGCACCATTTCCTGTTTCGTTATCCGCAGCAGTAAGATTGTTAATGGCATTTTTATAACCCTCAATCTTTGATTTCTGTACTTCAATCTTCTTTGTTGCTTCCTCGATATTTTTAGCAAAGTCGGTTGTACCAAGTTTATTCTGAATATCTTCAATAGCCTTCTCGTACAACTTCATATCCGCTTTCAGCTCCTTTGCGCTCTCTGATTGCATTCGCTCAATCTCGGCACGACCAGAAGCAACGGAAATATACTGCTGCAAGGCTTCTGTCAGATGTTTGGTTGCTTCTACATTCTGATTCTCGGCTTCGGCATTCTGTGTTGCTGCCTCGGCATTAGCTACGTGTGCCGCTGCTTCTGCTGATGTAGCGGTTGCTGCCGTTGTAGCCGTAGCCCCTACAGCAATATTCGTTGCGGATTGAACACTATTTGCGCTTGTGCTTGCTACGGAGAAAGCACTTAATGCCTGATACGCACCATTTACCTGAGAGATAGAGTTTCTAACACCATCATAAGATTCAACTAGGTCTTTCACATCACCTTTCGCCAATTCCAAAGAATGCTTTTGAGCATCAATCTGCTTAGTAAGTGAACCGAATGCCTCTGAGCCTTTTTCCGTCTTAGCTAACTGCTCGTTAAGTTTACCGATAGTACCTTCAATGGTTTCTACTCGTTTATTAGCAGTATCAATCATTTCGGGTACTAACTGAATCCCCTTCGTAGCTTCATCCATAGCAGATTTGAGAACCTGCATAGCCTTGGTGGTCTTTGTCGCAAGGTCTTCATCGGATTGCGCCACATCGTTAAGTGCCTTATTCATTCTCTGAGATAAGGCTTCTGTATCAACGCCGACACGGTTCAAACCATCACAAAGCTTATCAAGTGATGCTTGAATATCGGAAATATCCATCTGTCCGCTGATTCCAAGTATTTCATCTGCTGCTGCCATATTGTTTGCTTATTTATGTGATTATTACATAAAGCCCATAAAGAAATCATTAGCAGAGATTGGCTTATCTATCTTATGATACTCTTTTTGTGGCTTTTTTTGCTGTCTGCTGCCTTTTCTAGGTTCATCCTTGGTATTTGTATTGAAGGACAGAATCGAGCGGTTAAGCAGAATAATATTAAGGTATGAGCGATTAAATACGACCTCCTCGTAACTCATACGAAAGTACTTCATTACTGCTCCGATTGTTGCCCACGGGGAGTCGTTTTCGGCTCCGTCATTATCTTCGTCTGGGTCAGGAAAGTTATAGAGGTTAAGAAAAAATTTGCATTGAAAGAACCACTTATAAACTTCACAAGCTCATTGAATGCCATAATATCAAGGTGCTTGCGTATATATCGCCCCCATACTTTGCGTGCCCACTTCTTGCGAAAGGCGCACACGATAAAAATCTCGCTCATTAAACGAGCTGTCTCTGAGTGCTCAAACAAAAGAGGGATGATATTCATCATATCGCCTTCCTTCCATGTTGGTTCTTTGATAGAGTTACCGAATACACCCATTTCATAAATCTGCATAAAGGTAAGTGGCTTCACTTTAAAGCGAAACATACCAACCTTAATCTTTACAGATGCCTCGGAAAGTGTCTTTGCTACTTTTTCCTTATCTGATGTTTTCATATCAAAATATGTTTAATAATATAAAAAGCGGTGCGGCTTGGGAAAGTTCCCTTACCTCACCGCCTTTTGAAGTTTAATTTTAAATCATATAAAAAATAAAAGCTTTACTTACTTTTCAGTAGCCGCAGCACTAATATCCTTTGTGAGGATATTGCGATGACCGCTCTTCTTGTCACCCTTTTCATCGAATACCGCCATCTGACGGAACTCAATGTTAAGATTAGGAAGTCCACTCTTACCGATAGAACCACTGCGAGTGATTGTAAGTTTCATCTTAGACCACTGGAAGGTACGAGAAGGAATATCATCCAAATCTTTTGTCACAATCTGTACAGCCTTGTAAATCTCGGTTTCTTGTGGAAGCTCATTCAACCAACCATCCTTACCACCAGTACCAGCATCCTTTATATAACCAAGAAGCTTCGTGAAGTTATCTTCTGAGAAATCGTATGTCTGCAAGGTGAAGCCCTTTGTTGCTGCTGATGTAGTCAGCACTGCGTAAGGGTCTTCTGAATCCTCAACCTCTACATCCGATGTCTGTGCTGCCTGGTCGTTAAAACTCAAACCACCAGATACGATAGCCTTAATCTTATCGCTCCATTTGGTAGGATAGCCACCATTTTCGACACAATCGGCAAAACTGAAGCTTTCCAAGCCATATACACCATTCTTTGCCATAGTTTTATTCTTTTAAATTATTGTACGTTACATTAAATTTCATATTGACGTAATAAGTGTTATCACTATCACGAGTTGGGCGAGAGATAGAGTAGAAATCGAAGTAGCAGCCACCAAGATAAGTACCATCACCAAACAGAGAAAGAATCTTTTCTGAGTAATCAGAGAGTTTCTTTGTGTTAGGTAAGTTAGATAAGGTCTTATGGCAATGAATATTCAGATTCACTACACCTTCATTAATGGCATCACTATACACAAAGGGAAGATGATTGATGGCGATATAATCACCAATAGCCAACTTCTCGGGTATCTCATATTTAAAGATACGCCCTTTCTTTATGCCTATGCTCTCAATATTTTCATTGAGATACTTAAATAATGCCGTTACCGCTTTATCTCCGAGTATCATATCTAACTATCGCTTTTAATCATTTCAGCTACTTCTTCAAAAATCTTCTTCATTTCGTCACGAAGGAAATACTTTGTAAGGTGTAAGACGTTGTAGCCTTTATCCTCTACATATTTGCCGTAGTTCATGCCAGCCACAATAACGAGAGAGTACCCTTTGGGTGCTACTACCCCTTCTTTCTGTGCATACTCACTGAGTGCAGCACTTACGCCTTCCTGTCCTCCTTCCGCTTCTTCTGCCTTTGGAATCTTACCAACTGCCGAGGTGATGAGTTGCCCATCAAGGTAGAGAGCGAAAGAAATTGAGTTCTTTAAATTTGCAGTTCGGTCTTGATAACCTTTATTATCTTTAGAATAGGTGACCGCTTCTTCGGCAAGTTGCATCAAACGCATATTAAGGTAGCTGATAATCTGCTGCCTCTTTTCGTTCAGCCTTTTCTGTAAGGCTTCACGACCTTTGATTTGTAATTCAACCTTTGCCATATTGCTGCCTATTAGAGCCAAATTCTAAGATAGCGTTTCTTTAAGGTTACGAAGCCTTTAACCTCCATTTCCTTATCAATCGTGCCATCTTTCTTGGTTATCCAAACCTTTTCGCCTTCCTTCGGTATGAGAGGGTATTTTGCTTTTGAGAGAGGAGCATAGATTTCGTGTGAATACACGTACTGCTGCCCGTCTGCTAGAGTAATAATCTTCGCCTGCGAATTAGGCAAAATAACGCACTTTCCAAAGGTTTGCCATTCTCCTTCGGGCTGTTCAATAGGGTTTCCGTCCTCATCAAAGCCTCCTTGCGAAGCACCTTTCACTTTAAGAATATCTTCAAAGTTCATACGCCATCTATTTGATTACCATACCTTCACACTCTGCACCCAATAATCATCAGAAGTACTGTCAATAACAAGGTCAGCATCCAATCCAGCATCCTTTGCAATAGATTTAATCATCTTATCAATGAGATTCTTGTCGTTCTTGTAACTCTGAGAGATACTGCCAACATTCTCACTTGATAATGGATTCATCTTGTAGAGGATACGCATAGCCGCATAGGCTACGGGTTTCTTTACCGCTACAGAGTATTCATCAGCCACGGATGCCGTGATGCTGAATTTGTCAGCAGCATCAATAAACATCTTCTCCAAAGTCTCATCTGAGGTAGAGAAAGGCTGAATCTCGCTTGCTATGGCTTCTGAAATTGTCATGCTAATCTTGTTATCTTATGAAGTTTCACTTATTAAATCAATATATTCATAACTGAGGGTCAGTGCATTAAGCACCAACCTTCAAGATAAAGAAGTCCTCAATACCATCGAATACAGGTTGCATCCACATTTCGTTGGTAAGGTGATAACCCTTCTTATCTCTCCAATAACCGACAAGGTTGTTATCGTATGTAGAGTAAGAAACATTTGGTACTGGGTCGATTTTCTCCAAACTCTCTGCGCACTTAGGCACAGCTACCTTGTCGGCGCACATCGCAACAACTCGGTTGTCTGGGATAAGGTTGTAAACAGTCTTATCAGGCAGCTCAACGAACTTATCCTCATCAATTTGAATTGTTGGAAAGAGAATAGAGCGCAAGTAGATATTCATCTGCTCAACGCTAATCATCGGTGCAGCAGGATTGATGGTAATCTCACCAAGGTTCAAGCGGAAGGTTTCCTTAATCTCCTTTGCCTTACACATTGCGAAGAATGTGTTCTCAGACATACGAAGACGCAGAATCTTACGACCCTTCTTGCGAGCCTCGTCCTTCAACTTCTTAATATCCTCAATAGGAGTTGCGTTCTCCTCACCCCAATTTGTGGTAGCAGAGAGCTGCTTAACACCCAAATCAAAGGTGTAAGATACGTTAGCCTTAGAGTTATTGGTACGTGATACCGTCTGAGTACCCTTGAACAATCCCTCGAAGTACAACATATCAACACGCTTATGAGGAGCGATAACCGCCAACTCAAAAGGTTTGAATGAGTACTTGATAAGTTCATCGTACTTAGCATCGAGCTGTGACTGTGTATAACCGCCACGTCCCAACATATCATTATACTTACCCTCCAAGAGGTGCATCTGGTCGAGGTAGTCGTTATCAAGCTCCCACTCATCGGCGATACGACCGATAGAGCCCGTAAGCTGACCCCAATCAGGCATGGTATGCAATGGACGCTCTGCGTTCTTAGCGACTACAGAACCGACCATAGCAGCAGCATAGGTTGCCATATTTGCTTGATATACCTTTGCAGCACAATATTCGACAGTCTTCAACTCTTTCTTCCACTCAGCCTTGTAGGTGGAAGTCTTCATGTATTCGTCAATGTAGGCTTGAAAAGACTTTGGGTCTTGCAAATCTTTCAAAATACTATTCATAATCTATAATCTCCACTTTTAAAGGTTACTGAATCTTAAACAAAGCGACACCATTTGCATTGATGCCTACCTTAATCTCGTCATTAATAGGATAAGGGAGCGAATCTTCCTCTACCTCCATTACCTGTAAAGTAGGAGTAGCTGCGATAGAAGAATCTGAATCTCTAATATCGAGAGTATCGTATGAGAAGCCAAGAAGTACGTCCTTGGTCTTGTCATAATCTGATACAATCGCATCTTTAGCAACCGCATTCTCGAGTGCTGATACAGTCAATGTATCTACACCATCATTAGAAGCAATCGCCGAGATAGTTGCACCAGCAATCTTATCACCAATTTGGAATAAAGAACCGCTAGCAATCTTCAATGTTGTAGCAGCCTTATCAGCCTTGTCTACAGCCTTTGCAGTCTTCACAACCTGCGCCTTACCACCAGTTACAAATCTGAGAATTGTACCCTTTGCAACAAACTTCAATGTAGCTGGAAGGTTGGTGCGGTCGAGGTCGTAACCACCCTGTCGGCGAAGGCACTGCTCTTCAAGCCAAAGTGCTTCCTTAATATCCTCTGGCTTGGTTCTATGCATAAAATAGCCTCTGTTTGACATAATTTTCTTCTTTTTAAGAGTTTAACATAATTCCTTAGAATGTCCTACTCCTTTGGAGCGTTACGCTCTGAAAAGCCTTGCATTCTCTTAATGAAATCATTTCTCTCGTCTTCAGGAGAAGTCGCCTTAGGAGCTTCAACGAAACTGCCGCTTGCAACAAGCGACTGCTTCAATGCAGTCCAATCATCAGCACATTGCTGTGCAAGAGTTTCAAGGTTCTCCTCCTTGTCGAGCTGATAACGTGAACGGAACTGCTCTGGGATATCCTTCAACTTATCGCTCTTGCCGAAAAGGTCATTGAGACGTGCTCTTTCTTCCTTTTCCTTGTATGGAGCAATGGCTGCGGCTACAGCATCGCTAACTGCTTTCTGAGTACTTTTGGTAGCCTCGGCAATCATCTGCTGAACCTGCTCTTGTGTAAGCCCTGTTGGAGGTACTGGAGGGGTAGGAGGAACTGGTGGAGTAGGCTTATGGTTAGGGTCGTTAGGGTCAATCCATCCATCGAATTTCTTCGTTGTCTCGCTGACCGCACGATTGAATGATGATTGCATCATACCAACATAAGGTTCAACTGCCGTGATAGCACTCGTTACATCCTCGTCCTTTGACTCATCTGTTAGACCACGACTTGCAACAATCAGGTCAACCAGCTTTGAAAGTTCATCCTTCTTCAAACCATACTTTGCAAATGATGTTTTGGCAGAAGTAAGCACTTTTTCCTTTATTGTCATAGTAATTCTATTTTAAACGTTAATAAATAAATAATTTCCGATTGCAAAATTACTATTTCTATTAATAAAATAATGGTAAATAATAGAAGCTGTGTAAACAAATACAATTTTTAGCGGTTTTCTTGCGGTCTAAGCGGTTTTCTTTTAGTTTCTGTATAGTTATTAAGAAACAAAAATAAAAGGCAAGATAACCAATATTCTTGGTTACTTTGCCTTGCGTAGTATCAAATCTATCTTTGCTTTGACCTTCTTTGGATTCCTAGCATCGTGATTGCTCAATCTTACAACATGATACCCGAGCCGCCATATACCCGAAGAGCGGTTACCATCCTTGCGCTTTTGGTCTTTAGTAAAATGGTAGCCACCATCGAGCTCAACAATCGTTTTTATCTCAGGCAGATATATATCAGCGAAGTATAGCTTTCTGCCTGTGATTATCGGTTGCTGTGGTATCACCTTATACCCTAATAGGGTACATGTTTTCGCCGCAGCCTTCTCCGCATCGGTTGTATGCGAAAGGAGGTCGCAGCGAATTTGTCTGATAAGAGCCTTGCTTATCTTCATTACTGATTTTGCTCTATGAGAGGTAAGTTGCCATGCTTCTTCAACTCCTCGTAAAGAAACAATCTTCCTTTCTGAGTCCATTTTGTGTGCATCACCGAGCCATTCGTTCCGTTTCGATGAACGATAGGTACAGTATCAGATTGCACATAACCATAAGGAAGGTACTTTGCGTACAATATCCACTGACCGCCAACCTTATGTTGAATGCCAAAATTACGAAGCAAGACATTGAACGCCTTTGCTGACTGACCGTAGTCCTGTGCAATTTGCGTTGTCGTTACAGTCTCATTGCTTGATAGAATCTTATCTACATAAGTTACCTTTGGTTGCATCTCGGATATAGCGCCGTTCAACTCTACGATTTCCTTTGAGCTTGCTTCAAGTTGTTTCTGTTGTTCTTCAATTTTTTGTTGCTGTTTTGCAGCCAACATCAGAGCCTCGGCAAATGACTGTGGCACTTGATATTGCTCACATTGTTTGATTTCTAGTTCTTCCCAACGAAGAATCAATTTCGCTCTTGCCTCGTCATTGAACTTAGTAGCGACATACAAGCACTCGGTTTTGTTTAGAATGTAGCAAGGGCGGTCTTGGTTGTTTGCGTCCTTGTATGAGCCGAGCGGAAATTTCCGTTGGGCTACTTTTTCCCAAGCAGCTTCCATGTTTCTGATAGCTTCAAGAACATCAGAATGCCGCTTACCTGTAACCTCGGCAATTTCAAGCGAGGTCATGGTTTCTTTCTTTATCAACTCTTTCATATCTTTATTATTTTTGATTTTCTAATATTTTTATCTCATCTTGTAGATAGAAGATTGCTTTGCTCAAATCCTGCACTCTCTGTTCACGCTCGGAAAGATTCATTTCCTTCTTTCCCTTGCGCAAGAGATACTTAACAGCCGAGCCGCAGTTGAAATCAAGGTGTCGGCAAATATCAATCGGCTCTATGCCGCAGAGTTCCTTTAGCCAAGCGTAATGGTTTGGGTGATTAACCATTTCTTCCTTTTCCTCTGTGATAGCCGTACCATTTTTGGCAATCTCTTCAAACTGAATAGGGATATTCTCTTTATATGGAATATTGTATTCGTCTGCTATAATATTGCATTCTACAATAGATTTATCAACCTTAATTACCTTCAATCTAAGAGGGCACACATTGATAAGCGCATATTTACCTTCCTCAATATTGTAAACATAGATTCTATTGTTGTTACCTATAACAATCACCTGATTTGGTTCTATAGGCAAGGTAAACACCAACCCTTCACGTATCTTCATTGATTCTATCATAACTCTTACTTTTTAAAAGGTTTATTAACTGCTGATTCCTTTAATAATGGATGCATACATCTTACAACCCTTGCTTCTGTATTGTTTTTCTTCTGATACTTGCAAAGATTGCATTCGATAGCACCGACCTTATGCAGAGCGTGTGTATATCGCCCACGCTCACCAAAAGGGCAGTCTGTTGCATATTCAATGCCGCCGTGGATAAACTCACGGACTTCATATTTGACTGCCGTATTGGGCTTCTTTTCTTTCTTTGTGTATGACATATTATCTTATCTCAATTTTGATTTTATAAATCGACTTCTGCTTCAGTTTTTCCGTGCCATCAAGCAAAAGATGAGCGATGGTTTCAGCTACGGATTCGCTGATTGCTCTCTTCGTATATTCGTGATAATTGCCGTCTTCTTTTTCTTGATAGACGTTTACGCAGCCAGAGCTATCATCTGTGACAATAACCCCATTATCGGCAAACTCTACCTTAAAATTAAGTCTTTCCATATAATTACTTTTTCTGTTCCATGAAATGTTTTTGTTGTATCAACATCATTCTCGTAATCAGATTCTGCATCTTTTCGATAATAAACTTCGGGGTCTCCGAAGTTCTGATAAAGAAAGGATGCTTTCCTCTCTTATGCTTATTGAAGAATAATGTATCATCTTCACCCTCTATCTTTACAGCAATCATGTACTGAACGATGAAGAGGTGAGCACTTCCCTCTTTTCTCTTTCGAGGTGTAGTGTGCTTGATGCCGTTTTCGTCTAAGAAAGACATCAGTTTCTTTAATTTCGTTTCATTTTTCATCTTGCATATCTCCTATAGTTTAGTTATCACTTAACATTTTCTCAACCTCATCATCATATTCGTTTCTCTTATACCAAGTAGTGAGGTCGTAGATAACTTCCGCATCCTTTCTAAAGCTTTTGTATAAGCTCAGATAGTTTTTCTTTGTTTGTGCGTTAGCCTTTCTCGCCTCGTTGAAAAAGGCAAAGTAATTTTTAAAATATTCCGAGTGTATTGTGATAATATCGGCATTCTCACATTTTTGCATCATAAACAGTATCGCTTCTACGATAACGACTGCCTTTGAAGTGCAATAGATGTGATTTTTCTCTTTTATCACAACTTCTCCGTTCTTAATGATGATAACTGAAAAATGACCTTTTGCGGAATTTTTTTCGTAATCACAACTTACATAGCACTCATATCCAACAAGTTCTTTTGCTGGTGTGAGGTAAGTATCGAGCCAATTTTTATTTTTCTCCATTTCGTATCTCCTTTGTTATTATATAATCGGGTGGGGGCATACGTGCGCCCGTTAGTTAATTATCTTTGGGGCTGTCGCCCCAATAAGGGAATAAATTAAATTAAAGCCATCAACCCTTATTTTATTATTTTTGATTTTACATAAACTACATTTTTGCCTCCTTTCTTCTCATGCCGTGATGAGATATTGATATAGCATCGTCCATCTGCATACGATAGATATTCGATTCAATGGAAAATGCATTTCTATTTTTTGCACTTATCACAATTACCGAACCTTCAATATCCGTGATAGCCATATTATTGGTACATACCTTTTCATCGCACCTTACTTCCTTGATTCTTGTGCTCTTATTAATGATACCTCTGTTTACAAGCTGATTTGTGACTTTGAATGCCTGATACATCGTACCAAAGATAACATCCTTGATTCTGTCATAAGATAAACCTTTGTTATCGCTAAACTTCTTCCTCAACATACGACTTTCACGTTTGAGAGCCTTGCGAATAGTCTTCACATTCTTCCCATTCGTCCCCTTATTGTGCGTATTGATTACGTCCTCTTGCATTCTAACTTGGTTCTCTATAACAATCCTTCTCAAAAGGTTTTTGAGAGCAGGGAATGTCATCTTCGTCAAATCATCCTTGCGAAGCTTATAACTATATCCATCATTTGAATGTATGCTGCGTGCAATAAATCTCTTCTTTCCGTTTTTCTCTTCAAAACGGAAATACCCTATCTTGCAACCATATTCAAGCAGTCTCTTCAATTTATTATTGTCAATATGCAATAATTTGGCGCAATGATTATATGACACAAGATTAAGGTCTGATGAGCGGAATAAGAGCTTTATTTTAAGAAGCAAACAGAAGGCATCCAAGCGATTCTTATCGCTCAGAGCAAACTTAGCTTCCTGTATTCCTATTCTTATTCTTTTCATCATTATATATATTAATGTAAAAACCAAACAGATGAAAGGTGCTATCTATCATTCTGCTTGGTTTGTATATCGAACCCTTTCACTTGTGTTGATTGGGCATATATGATTCTTTTCTTTGCTTGGAAAATAGCACTTTCCTTTTCATGCCGCAAAATTATAAAGAAAATCCGAGATATTCGCTTAAAATCTATTAAAAAACTAATAAGAAGTATTAATTAATTAAAAATACCTATTAGTATATTTGGCAGTCTGAGAAAAAATTATTAATTTTGCGGTATCAAAGTTAATAAAATAGCTTTTGATACATATAATTAATGTAGAAATTATTAATAAATTAAAAATAGGAGATACGACAATGAAAACAGAGATTTTAAGCAAGCAGGTCTTAGATTACATCATCAATGATGTTGAGACAACCATTCATCGCTTGGGCATCAACGCTCAGCTTTCTATAAAGGTTGAAAAAGATTATAGAGGCAACGAGTATGAGAAGTTGGTAAGTACATCGTTTCAGACAATGCCAATGCTCTTTAAAGAGATTCACTTGGAAGGCAGTATTGCAATAAGAGATAAGGTTGATACACCTGATGATTTCTTGGAGGTTTACGTTAATCTCGATTACTATTATCATACATTTGATAATGGTAGCAACGGGCATACGTTAGGCAGAATTGTCTTCGAGGTTGATAAGCGAACCAATGAGAAGATGAAGGAGAGTGGTAAGGAGAGCAATTATATTTCAATGATTGTACGCAAGGTTCAGTCACTCGAAATCTAAGGAAGGTAACGGCAGGGCTAACCACCTTGCTACTAATATAGGAGATACGAAAAAAAATGAAAAAAGAAAAAGACATGATGAATCCAAGTAATTGGAGAATCGAAGATGTAAAGAATGCGGTACAGGCAGCAGTCCTTGTCGCTAGTGGAATTATCTTAGCGTATGCCACTATCTGGCTCGCTTACTAGAAGAGGGAGGTAATATGGAGATAGTAACAACGTTGGTTAAATTCCGTTGTCGCAAAGATGTGATGATGGAACAGTCAAAGAATGCTCAGATTTTCCTTTTCAACGGAAAAGAAGGTAAGACTAAAGTATTCATACCTAAGTCTAAACTGATTATCAAGGATGATGCCTTAGATAGCAACTATAATCTTTGCATCATACCTAAATGGGTATTCCTTAACACAAAGAACCTTTCGCAGAATGTTGAGTTGGTAGGAGAAACGCAACACATGGAGGTTCTCAATGATATTGAAGATTAATAGTATATATAGTAATAATTATTTTGTTTAACGTATTAAAAAATAGGAGATACAACAATGAACACAATGGCAATGAATTTGATGGCACAGCCAAAAGTAGCAGAGGTAGCGGTTGCAAAGCAGCCAGAGTTAAAGAGCGATAACATGAATCAGTTCTTGGATTTTGAGACATCCAAGGTACAGATTCTGACAATCGACCAGCTTGAACGCACCGAGAAAGAGAATGATGTGTACGGAAAGCCTTTGAAGGGCATCTATCATTTTGACCTCATTCATCAGGTGGAAGACTTGTGTGAGAAGCACGGTTATAAGGCTGAGATTTACGACCTCTTTGCGGCTAATAACAAAGACCGCAATACTCCAGGTGTTACCCGTTTGCCTGAGAAGGAAGCTTTGATGGGTGATAGAGCTGTAGAGGCTCATATCCTTCGCCGAGTATTCTGTAATATTCGCTTGCGTGACTTTGATAAAGGAGAGGGTAATGATGAGATTACAACCAATATGGCGGTATCATTCCATCAGAAGGGTATTCAGTTAGGTATCGGTAGAAACGTAGTTATCTGTCACAATCAATGTATGCTTAGTGCTGAACATTACGCTGCTACCTACTCAGACATCAATAGCAGAAGAGGAGCTTTTAAGCTCGATGAGCTTCTTCAACGTGCTGATGCTTGGCTCGCTAATCTAAGAGGCATCATTGATGCCAATGATGAAATGATTGAGCGTATGAAGAATCGTGAGATTAAGGCACAGGAGATGTTTACCATTATCGGTATGCTGACCTCGCTCCGTATTGCTGCTGAAACGAAATACAAAGGCATTCGCAACCTTCAAGTCATTCCTCTTAATCAAGCACAGATTGGTCGCTTGACCGAGAAAATGATGATTGCCTACTACGAGCGCAATATGGTTACCGCTTGGGATTTGTACAATGCGGCTACCGATATGTATAAGTCAACTCAGCTCGACCAGCCAATGATTCTTTCACAGAACTTGGCAATGAGTAGCTTCATTCATGATACATTGATTCCAAACGCATAACTACATATAAGATTGAATATAGAAAATGTCGATAACAAGAGCCATTAAGCCGCCGTGAGGTGTCGGCTCTTTCTTTTAGAAAAGTTAAATTTAGGTTCTGATATATATTGCCGTGAGGCAGTTAGATGTCGTTTGTTAGATAGATATTAATTATGGTTATTGTTTTTGCCCTACGGCGGTAGGGCTTTTTATCCCGAGGAAAACCAATCGCACGGGTGTGCGTGGGCTGTATGGTAGTGATACCGATATTCTTATCAAACCCTAAAGGAAAGAGGTGAATATATATAAGTTCATTTATTCTACTGTGTTAAAGAATGTATGCGAAGATACTCCGTACTAAGCAGCTCTTAATAAGCGGAGGTTGGCGAGGGTTCGATTCCCTCTCTTGGGGCTATGTTTTTTAAATTTATACAATATGACAGATTATAACGGAAAATTAAACTTGCTGAAGCTCAAAAGAGCTGGCGTTATGCAAATACCAGGGCGAACCGAAGTGCTTCGCTGCTTGGTTATCCCTATTGAAGAGAATAATATCTTCATTAGTACGGATGAAAATAATCGTCCGAAGGCTGCTTATCTCGACCTTACCGCTTGGGCGTTGAAGAACCCTAAGTATGAGGAAACTCACATGATTAAGCAGTCGTTGCCTAAAGAGGTTCGTGAGAAAATGACAGATGAGGAGAAGAAGGCGATGCCTATTCTAGGTGGCTTGAGACCTGCAAACTTTGAAGCTCAGAATGGAGCATCTACTTGCGAAGCTCCTTTTGCACAGGCGCAGGATTTGAACGATTTGCCCTTTTAGTGTAAGAGCTTTCTTAGATATAGGATTTAAGTTAGTTTTAGATTATTAGAAATATGAGAAGTAGAGAAAGTAATTGGTTTGAGGTAGGAATCCGCTACCAAAAGACCCAAGAAGATGGCTCAGAGAAATCTGTGACCGAAAAGTATGCGATTGATGCCTTATCCTTCACGGAAGGTGAGAGCGCAATCACAGAGGAAATGGCTGCTTATATCAGCGGCGAGTTTAAGGTTAAGTCGATGCAAGAGGCTTCATACAGAGAGGTATTCTTCTCTGATAAGGATGATGATGATTGCTGGTACAAGGCGAAATTGCAATTTATCATCATTGATGATAAGTCAAATAAGGAGAAGCGTAGCAACGTGACTTATCTCGTGCAAGCAAAGTCTATGCATCGAGCAATCAGTAACATTGATGAGGTGATGGGGAAGACCATGATAGACTACGAAATCATCGGTCTCAGCAAAACCAATGTTTACGATGTCTTCGAGCATAAGACAAAGGAGGAGAAGGAACAGAAGTCTAACGAGGAAAAGAAGGAGGAGTAAATTATGGCAAGACCTAAGAAAAATGGCGCAGAACAGCCTTTGAATTTGGATGGCAATAATATGCCTATGGAGAACGCTCAGCAGAGCCAAGAAAATACGGCTCAGCAGCAAAGTGAGGAACAAGTTGTGGAGCTTGAAGAAGAGGATGGGTATCCTTTTGATGTCAAGGATGGTGTTCCGCTTCCTTTCGGTATCAATGAAGGCTCATTTACTATCTATGCTCCAAATAATATCGAAGCCCGTAAGGGGCGAATCCCCGTAAGGATGTGTATTACTCTCAGAGAGGGCTATCGTGGCTTGATTGTTCCAATCAAAGCAAATGCTCTTTATGGCATTCCTACGGAATCAGATTACCGCTTACAGCACTCTGATGTAATTTCTACACATGTAGAAGAGAAAGGAGAGGTAATGCTCGTACTCTCTATCAATGACGAGACAATGATACAGGAGCAGACAAACTTCGGTTCACGCTCTCGTAACCTCATTATCCCGAAGGGTGCTCCGCTTGCTATTCTTATGATTTTTAAGCTGTGAAATATATAATTGCGGATGGAGGTCTATTCTATAGTATCTCCTTCCGCTCTATTAAGTAACTATGACAGAAATAGAACGTAAAATGCGCAGAAGCAAATACGGCAAGACCTACTATAAGAAGCATCGTGAAGCTTGCATCGAAAGAGCTAAAGCTTGGTACAATGCTCATAAAGAGCATCGTAGGCTGTATATGCTTGCGTATAATAGTAAATAGTGTTTGTATGGATAAGTTGGATAAAATTAAAGAGTTGAATACTCAATATAAACTGCTGCGAAATAACGGAATGGTCGTTGAGGTGAAACTCCTTACTAATATCGGTGATTACAGCATAAAGAATCCGAATATTATTAGTAAGGTACTTGACTTGCTTATCCGTGAATCACAGAAACAGATAGAAAGTGAGGTGAATGAATGATAGAATTAAGTAATAGACCAACAAGGGCAAAGAGGGTCGTTGTGGTTCAACTGAAAGACAAAAAGCCTGAACCTTTTCGTACATGCCCAGAGATTTATTTGAAGTACGATAAAGAGAAGATTGGCATCTGTCTTAATGCTTTATGGAATGCCCTTGCTAAAGATGGTTGCTACGAGAATAAAAAGTGTAAAATCTCTTATCAGAGTATTGAACAATTAAAAACATTGGCATGGGAGTAAGTAATAAAGGGTGTTGTGTGCTGAAATATCCTCATTCTATAGATGATGAATTGTTGGCTCTGTACGCACAAGGTCTTACGATTACAGAAATCAGCGAGAAGGTTGAAATACCTTATGAAACCATTCGACGGCGATTGAAGGAAAAAGGCGCAAAGCCTGCATCACCTAGATTTGTCGCTAAGTTCGGAGATATTCGTTATCTCGGTCATCGTAAATACTGGAGCGAAGAAGAGGAGCAGAGATTCAAGGAATACTTTCCTTTTCATACAAATGAGGAGGTCGCTGAAGAGTTTTGCTGCAAACTTAGGCAGGTAAGGAATAAGGCACGACAACTTGGTGTATCTAAGGATAATGAATGGCTTCATTCTAAAAAAATACACTCTTTAAAGATTGCTTACATTATGTCTAAATCAAGTAATAAAAGGATGTTATTTAAGGAAGGTAACAACTATGGCTGTAGATTCAAAAAAGGCAATACTATCGGATATAGGTTTAAGAAAGGGTTTAAGTACAATAAAGAGTTTTGGGAGAAATATAGAAGGGGTGAAGTAGCTTTGCCTTGATTATATTTTTTCAGTATTTACGATAAGGCTAAAAAATATCTATAATATGGAAGATGTAATTATTAAACAGTATAATAATGGCTACTTCGAGGTCTTTCAAGGCGATAAAAGTAGCGGTGAACTTAGTTTTGACGAAATGTTAGGACTGATAACGTCTCTTACTATGCCTGAACGCCGTCCTTGCTTGCTATGGATGAAGACCAAGGAGCAACGTGAAGCCCAAGAAATCGTTATCACTCAGATAGCGAAATATCCTATATTTGAAAATGCTAAAAAGAAGAAAGGAGAATAAGAATGAAAGAAACAAAGTACAATAATGACGTGCCTTATGAGAGAGTGGTATTGCGAGTACTGCAAAATTACTCACAGATGCAAATCAAGCTTTGCCGTTTACAGAATAAGGTGAAAGAGCAGAGTAATAAACTTGTGCTCTGTAATAACGTTATCAATCAATTCAAAAAGGCTATCAATGAATTGAATAATGATGATTATAAGAAGGTCGTTGCTGAGCGTGATGAGCTTCTCAGAAAGAACAAAGAACTTTCTCGTCAGTTGAAGATTTACGTAGGTATGCGTAAGTACTTCAATAGCGAGGTATCAAAATTAGAAACTGATAAATAATATATCAATATGAAGAAGATTTTATCTTGGTGCGGCTCTCATACTGAGCTGCTGTGTGCATTCTTTCTGATGGGATGCTGTATCAATAGTGCGGTGAAGGATGGTTGGTCTGTGGCGATATTATTCTTGCCGTTTATCGCCATGTGGATATTTGTCTATCGCTTACAGAGGTCTATTTGTCGTCTTATCAAAAAGAACGAAGAGTTGAAAGAAATCAATAAGCAGCTTAAAAAGTCTTACAAAGAAAAGACTTTGGCGTTTATCAGAACTGATGATTTGAAGATGCTCTACATCTATAAGTATTTGTTGGCTCAAAATAATGTGGATTTATGTAAGCGAAAGATAAACTGTACGAAGTATCTTGAAAGAAGAGAATATTATGAACGTATGATTGAATTTTTCGTTAAGGATATTAAGGCTAAAGAAATGCAATAATGAAGTACGATGAGCTTTTAAAGAAGGAGAGCCAGAAGAAAGGCAGAAGCAAACCACGGCACATTGAATCGCAGATTCAGATTCAAATGGTGAAGTGGTTTCGTTTACAATACCCTCACTACATCATTGCTGCCATCCCTAACGGAGGACAACGAGGTGCGCTTGAAGCGAAGATTATGAAGGGTGAGGGCGTTTTGGCTGGCTTCTCCGACCTTATTATCATAGCAAATGGAAATGTCCTATTTGTGGAAGTTAAAACGAAGAGCGGATATCAATCTGATTTGCAAGCCAAATTTCAGTCTGATGTTGAGCGGTTAGGCTTTCAGTACAGCATTTGCCGTTCCTTGGATGAGTTTATCTTAACCATCGAAAAATGGATAAAAGATAAGTTTTCTGTGTAAAAATATCGGATTTCTTTGGTTTTATATTAATTACTATTAAAATATTAATAAAAACGCAAGAAAGATTTGGCAGTTTGAAAAGAAATTATTAATTTTGCGGTGTAAATAATTAATAAATGGTTTAACAATTAAAAGATACGACAATGGGAACAAAGAAAATTGCTCGATTCAGATTTACGGTATTTGCCCATATTTTCAATAGTTGGGATGAGGTTGTAAGTTATTACGAAAGACTTGTAGAGCGTGGTGAATGTGTTGTACTTCCTACTGTTTCATTTTGGGATGGTAAGGTAAGAACCAACAAGTGGCACGCACAGGTTAAAGAGAATGGTAAAATTGAGTTTACCGAAATTAAAAAATAGGAGATACGACAATGATTACAATTATCAATAAATACACAGGCGAGGTTATTACCAAGTACTCAGGTGCTTTGGTTAGTGAATCAGATGTTGATTCTTTTATCGCCAACGCAAAGGGTTCGGGTACGTTTAGAGGACGTTGGAATGCTATCGTAGAGGTATTCATTCCTTTGAAAGGCTTGAATGCTACACAATGCCTTCTTAAAAGCCAATACGCAGTGAAGGAATGTATGAAGAAGAAATAATTAACGTTTAAATATAGGAGATACAATTATGGAAATCAAGGTAAATATACCACAAAACGATTATGTTCAACCAACAGAGGTTAGAGAGGAGGTCGTACAGGCAATCTGTAATGCATTCTTATCTAAGAGTTGTTGGAGTACTTTTCATCCTTTCTCAGGTTCAAATAATGGTAGCCGACCTGCTACAAGACGTATTAGTTTGAGCAATCCATGCTTTAGGGGACACGCCAATGATAAGGATATGGTTAGAATACATGGATGTGAAATGGAAGCAGCCTTTAAGGTGTTGATAAAGGCTGGTTATCACATGTATAAGGTATATGACTACGGCTCTTGGATGGGGTATGCGTGTGATAAGAAGCCTTTCCGTGAGGGCGCATCTGAGGTTCTTACATTTAACGACTTTATTGATTAAGCTTATGTTTATAGAATTTAAGGATTTAAACGTAGTATTTAGGAAAAAGTTTCCTTTGGCTATCGTGTATCTCAATAAGTATGATAGTGAACAATTCTTGAAGAATCAAGGAATGGCAAAATCTGGCTCATATTGCAATTTTAGCCCACTTATTGCTATCGTTGATTTTGTTCCGCAGAAAATCGGGTGCGAGATAATTTTTACTAATTATCGCATTCTTAGTAAAAAGGAAGAGGAAGATGCCTTAGCTATCTTTAAAAGATGCAATCTTACTATCAATCATAAAGGGTTTGTTTCCTTCCTTGATTATAAGCAGATTTGCTTTGAGATAGATGGAAATATTCTTCCTTATGATGATTTCTGTAAGTATCGGCTACCTAAGAATAAGGTATTCAAACTAGTCTTTGATAATGGCTTCTCCTATCATGGCTCAGAACCTTTTAAGGGTGATACAAAGAAGTATGCTGATACCGCAATCAGGGTTGCTGAGAAGATTGGTTATCTTTGGTTTAATTGGAGAATGGGTTTCATACTTAACAATCTTCTCAACGTAAGTGTTGTTTACGGCAAAGATGAAAGTTATTCAGAAGTATCTAATACATAATGATTATGGAAGAGATTGAAGAAAAGAAGTTTATCATAGAAGCAAAGGGCGAAGTGCCCTTTGCTCAACGCACGGGTGATGGCTACGAGCTATTCAATAACGAACGAACAATGAAGTTCTGTGCAAGAAGACAACAGATATGTAATAATGAAACGGGCGAGCAAAAATCTTGTTTTGCCGTTTTCTGCTTCGTTAAAGAGGATGATGGATGGGTACAAGGTGATAACTATCATCAGACGGAAACAATCACCTCTTTCGTTAGGGATTTGAATATCTCTCCTTACTTTACCAATGCGGTAAAGGAATATCGTGAACAGATGGATATTACAGAAGAATGGAAGGTTGAAAAATGGGAACAGGAGAAATATTAATCGTTATAGGCGCAATAGTTATCGCATTCAGCAGCGTTACCGCTGTTGGGGCGATAAGCGGAAAGATAGAAGGTGTTATCACTCTTAGTGAAAGATTAGGCATCACGGCATTCTTGATGATTCTATTCGTTATGGGATGCGTATTGCTTGACAATGGTATAATCATCATAAATCTGTAGCTTATGAAATTTGACGTAGATACAAAGGTTTCAGTTGATGTTCAAGAACTCTTTGAGGGAATGAGCGATGCTGACCAAGTTTCCTTTATGGAACAGAATATTACATACGCTAGCGATGATTCGCTAGTTCAAGAGTTAGTTAATCGTGGTTATGAAGTTGTTAAAGGTTGATTGATTATGGCAAAAGTAAGTTTAGACCAAAAAGCTCGCACGACGAATGGCAGAGACCGCTCCTGTGGTAAGTGTAACCATTATCCTTGCCCAGAGGCAATGTTTAAGGTTTGTTCTGAAGCATTCGTAAAGGGCTATAAGAAAGGCTATAAGCAAGCCAGCGTTGAATATAATAAAGAGAAGGAAATTTCAAAGAATACAATCATTTAATTAGTGTATGGTATATGGATAAGAAAGATATTAGTCTAACAGTCACACTTGAACTCGGTGGCGACCTTTGCGGTATGACCATAAAGGATAAGAATGATAAAGTGGTACAGTTCGAGGATTTGGCACGTAGTGAGCAAATTAAGATTCTCAACTGCCTTAGTCAGAATTACAACTGCCTTGTGCGGTTCTTAAAAGAAAAGGAGGGATAAGGTATGGGATTTGTTATTTTTATGGCGGTTATTGTGAGCGTAGGCGTATTTGCCTGCCTCATTCAAGGTAATGGAGATAAGGAGGAGTAGAGTATGGAAACATCTATTTTATTAGGCAATCACAATGATTGCAAGATAGATAAAGGAAGATATGTAGAAACCGATGTTTCGGGCTATAAAGCCGTTATCTATGTGCCGAGCGGTATTGATAACGGGCAGATTCAGAAAGCCCTTGATTACGCTTATTCTACTCTCTGTCAAAGCTGCTATATGGAGTTTATCTTGGCTGACTGCTTCCTTTTTATCTCTAAGGAGATTTTTGATAAGAAGAAGGTGTTTAAGTTCAATCTTAAAAGGCATTTTACCGATTGTCAGAAATCCATCCATGATACGATGAAGTTGTATGAGCGACACATGGATGAGGATTACTATAATGAGTATTCTACTTATCTGTGGGATTTGATTAAGGATAAGATTGAGAAGTTACGAAAGATGATTGAAGATAAGCTTCGCAATCTTAAATGCAAGTATAACCCTTATCTCTGTTCTTATGCTATCACCATTCAGAACCTTGTACAGCAGATTAATGATACTCATAAACACGTTATGGAGATTACAGAAAGGGAGTATGGAGTTGATATTGCTCCAAGCTACGAGAATCATCGTGCTAAAATGGCATTCACGCAAGCGGATAACTGCTTATACGACATCATGCACGATGAAGCAGAGAAGTTCCGTGATAATATCGTCAAAGATAAGAGGGTTCTCGACGTATGGTCTGACATAATAAGGACTATCTACAATCCTATCAACGCAAAGAAGGCTCGTATTTCGGCTTTTTATAGTATGCCCGAAGAAACGCAAGCTCTTTATAATTTGCGAGAGGAGGATGGCTTCTGCGAGCTCAAGGATGGTGCAAAAAGATTCAAGAAAGGAGCGTAGGGTATGGATAAAAAAGATATGCGTAGGCTGATTTCGTATGGAGATGTTTACTCTAAATATACAAAGAAGAAGCTATCTGCGATAACTGTTGAAGAATGCCTCAATTCTATGGAATTTGAAATATGGAATCATACAGCAGTCGCCGTTCCTGTGTTTGATTGTCAAAAACTGATTATCATTTCATCTTAATATATGTTGTATCTCTTGGGGGCGGCGGTCTCGGTTGCTGCTCCCTTCTAAAAGTTTACACAGCATATATTGGTTCTATTGTAAGTAATAGGAGAATTGATTATCTTTGCACAAAATAACAATTTAAAATATAAAGAATATGAGCAAGTCAAGCGGTGGTACTCGCACCATAAGCAGCAATAACGCTGCGCAGAACAGAACACAGAGTTCTCTTAGCGGAAAAGTCAGTACAATGGACGAAGCCAATAAGGTTATGGACACATACAAGAACCTCTATGATATGCCAGCGAAGGAACAGAAAGCATTTACTGATTCTTTCGCCCAGGCAGTTATGGACACATTTAATGAGAAGAAAAAAGGCTACGATGATTTGATGTTACAGAGAACCGACAAGGCATTCAAAGAAAACAACAAAGCTGATTATGATTGGGCTGTTCATCAGCATACTATACAGGTAGATAATCTGGTAGAGGAACGACAGCTAATCACAGATAAGTATAATAAGTTTATCAAGGTAAAGAAATAAATTGCTGATTCTTAGTACGAAAGCTATTAAATACTATTAATTCCGATTTATTTCTATTAGAATCGAAAATAATTGGAGAAAAAGTTGGTAGTTCGCAGATTTCTTTTTAATTTTGCGGCGTTCAATAAAAGTAAGCTGATTGAGATTGAGAAGCTCTTTCAGTATATGGAAGGGCATTTTTTATGCTCTGACTTCTCTAAAGAAATACGATATAGGCGTATTGTCCCTTGCATACATTGTAATGGTGTGTGCGTTCCTTTAGCTTACTGGAATTGAACAAAGGGTAACAGTACGCCCTTTATGTGTCTGTATAGTTTAACGTTCAAAAAAGTAAGCAAAATGAAGAACGTAGAAATTTTTAATTCTCCTATGTTTGGAGAGCTTAGAACCTCACGGAATGAGAAGGATGAACCTTTGTTCTGTTTGAAGGATGTTTGTGATTCCTTGGGGTTGCAAGTTGGAGCGGTAGTAAATAGACTTCAATCTTGCCACATTAGTTCAATTAAGGTAGCAACGGAAGTTATATCTCATGGTGCTGCAACAGGAAAGATGCAAGAGCAGGAAATGTTCTTTGTCACCGAACCAGACCTTTATCGTGTAATTTTCCAATCTCGCAAGCCTTCCGCTCGCAAGTTCCAAGATTGGGTATTTGAAGAGGTGTTACCTACTCTTCGCAAGGAGGGTTCTTATTCCATGACGCAATCTAAGCAGTCTTTGGCAAGCTATCAGATTGAAGACCCTATAGAGTGTGCAAAGCGTTGGATAGAGGAGCAGCAGCACACAAGAGCACTTGAAGCTCAGACCGAACAGCAGGCACAGACCATCGGCATTCAGCAGAAAGAACTGACTATTGCCGCACCAAAGGTAAAGTACTACGATGATACACTTGCATCAACGGACTGCCTTACCACCACACAAGTTGCTGATGACCTCGGTATCAGCGCAAGAGCACTAAATCAACAACTTTCCAATGCAGGTATTCAATATTTTCAATCAGGTTCTTGGCATTTGAAGGGCAAGTTCCGTGAATGGCAGCTCGCAAGCACCCGAACCTACAATTATATCAAGGGTGATGGTTCTACGGGCACAAAAGTAAACCTTGTATGGAATCAACGTGGCAAGCGTTTTATTCTTGCTCTCTATAACAACGACTTTAATGTGAAGGATGCCATCACTGAAATCAACGGCGAGAAGAGAGCTGCGCTTGTATCTAAAAACAATCAGTCTAACTTTTAATTGAATAGGAGAAATCAAAAATGGATAATCAGAATATGATGATAGAGGTAACAGTTGATAATGATGCTACTCAGCGGTGTATCGGTCTGCTCAAAGAGCTTATGGCGGTACAGGAAAAAGCTATGAAGTTCTTGGTATCTGAGGGTATTGATGATAGCTATGAGGGTACGATGATTGCCGAAGGTCTCGGTAACGCCGTGAAAGCCTTTGGTGGCGTACTGCCAGAGGGTATCTACAATAATGTAGTCGGTATTGAGGTTTAATGTTATGCGTGAATAGGAGATACGCAATACAACAAGGTGTAAATAATTATAGGAGATACAGCTACTATAAGAAAGGCAGGGCACTATTTGCGCTCTGCCTTTTCTTTTTCTCTTTGCTTTCGTTCAGCCCTTGCGAGCCGAATCTCTTCATTAATCTCGTCCATCGTCATATTGACGTTATTCTTCCTTGCTTCTTCTATGAGAGCATTAAAGGTCTCCATAGCTTTCTTCTTTTCTTCTTCTGTCATTATTTTATATTTATCAGTTCGTTTCTATCTATCTTGGGGGCTTCCTTTTTATCCGAATCAAAATCGAGTATATATTTTTGAGGATAGCTGATACAATGTAAATAAATATGCGTCCTTTCATTAATACTTATAGCCCTTATGACAAAGGTATCATTTCTATAGAAGTATGAATTATCATCATTGAGGGTGAAATCAGCTCTTATCTTCTCTTTGATGATTTTTTCATTAAAGGGTGTTTGCTCATATCCATTTTCGGTAAGTATATAAAGAAGCTTTCCGTTACATTGTAGTTTTAAATCTTCATATTGGTAATCTTGCCCAACAACAATAAAGCTACCTGTTAGCTCACCGAGATATTTATCTTCATAATCATATCCTATAAGGCTATATACATTAGATAATACGACCGTATCTTTATTCATTTCTTCAATAGAATGAGTAGAGATATATTGCTCGATAGTCTGTTTAGTTACATCAGGTATAGGCGATAAGCTTGTTATCTTCTGTTGAGCGTTAGCTGCTATACAAAAGAGAAGTTCACCAAATATGTATATTTTTTTTATCTGCTTCATATCAATATTTATAAATTGCACGATACCTATTTAAAATACGCTCTGCGGCGTTATCTTTTCCTTGCTTGGTATATACTAGGGCAAGGCGAAGATACCCCGTTCTTCGCAAGCGACCGAGGTACATCAGCCGCTCGTAGCAATATGTGGCTCTGCTTGGTATTCCATCATGGAGGTAGCGTTGAGCCATTGCCGCCAACTCCTTTGGTGATGCGTCATAAATCTGTGTCATAACTCGTCTGATTTGGTTCAGAATGCAAAGATAGCAAAAATTCGGTTACTATATATTTATATTGCAATATTTATATTAAAATAACCTTAATTCACATATTAACATATTAAAAGCTATTAAAATATTAATAAAAATACTGAGAAAATTTGGTAGTTTCAAAAGAAATTATTAATTTTGCGGTGTAAATAATTAATAAATAGGTTTAATAATTAAATTATAGGAGATACGACAATGATGACAAAGCAAGAAGAAATTAAGCATCTTATGGCTCTGATGGGCGACAAAAGAGGTGATACATACTTCAATCAGTTCTTTAGCAAAGATGATATTGAACAGATGATGGAGAATATCAAAGATGATTTCGCTATCGAAATGGGTTGCTCATTTACTGAGAAGGCAAAAGAGCTTGAAAAGAAGTTACATGAAGAGCAGAAAGCTCACGACCAAGATATGCTTGACTTCGTTGCGGAATTGCTTGTAACAGAAGTACAGGGTGGTAATCCACTTAAAGTTGCAATGAAGAAAATTGGAACAGATAATACCATAAAGATTAAGCGCATAAATAAGATTCCGCTCAGTGAGGAGGAGATTGATTATCTGGTTTCAAAACTTGATTAAATTATAGGAGATACAACAATGGAAGTTACAATGATTAACGGAAAGGTAGTAGAAGCTAACGTTTTTGATTACGTTGCTCAGATTTACGAAGGTGGCAAATGGCAGACAGTTGCCGTTAGCTCTGATTATAACGAAGCTGAGAAAAAGCGTATAGAATATGCTATAAAGGGCTGCTATACAAGAACCGAGCAGCTTAACTAGTTAATAATATATAGGAGATACGACAATGAAACGATTTGAAGATTACGAAAAAGCTTATAATAAATGCTATGAGCTCTTACAAAAACTCATGGTATTGGTAAAAGAGGCAGATGGCTACATCACTCTAGAGATAAAGTTTACTTATCCTGATAAGTACCCAAAACTTTCTGTTACATACTATTGTAATTACCTATACTCATTTCTTCCACAAGAAGATGGTACATTTGTTATTTCTACAGACAACAAAGTCTATACAATGGATGAAATTGAGGCGAAGATAAGAAAGAATTGTTTATTAGACTAAAACATAAGAGCAATGAATACGATTAAAACTTTTATTCCATCAGAATTAGTTGATTCTTTGAAGAAGTTTGCTGATAAGACACAGAAGAACGTTGAAGGCTTTACCTACTCAGTAGGTAAGCCTTATGAGAAGCTTTTCCGTCATCCTGTCATTGAAGAAGATGGAATGGCTGGTCATTGCGTAAAGGCTTTCCATGAGGTTTGCGACCTTGTTATCAATATGCCTGACGAAAGCGATTGGAGATTGATTGCAACGTATATGGATGACGCATTTACCCCTGCTGACCCAACCAAGGAGCTTGTCTTTAAGAACCCTGCGCACGGAGCAGACTATGGTAAATGTGACTTCTGCGGTCATTGGTGCAAGAATGCTTATGTCGTTGAGAACGTGAAGACGGGCGAGGAACTACAGGTAGGTTGCGAATGTATTAAGAAGTTCGGTCTGAAAGGATTTGGCTTCTTGTCAGATTTCACAAGAAAGCTCTATGAACTCTACGACTACAGAATCAGTTATGCTACTGATGATGAATTTGGTGATATTGAGAAATGGGGCGGTAGAAAGGATTCAAGCTATAAGAATGCCATTCTTAAATCCGACCTTATTATGGCGGCGAAAGCTCAGTATGATATTTGTCCTGTATATAAGAAAGGAACAAAAGTTGAACACATCCGTTATCGCTCAGCTACTTTGGATAGCATCGACACTATTTTGAATAGCAAAAAGTTCAAGGTTGATGAAGCTTACGTGAAGGCAGTTTGCGAGTTCGGTGCAAAGATTCAGCCTAAGACCGAATTTGAAGAGGATATGCTTGCGGTAGCAAAGAACTTCTATTGCTTCCAAGCGCAAGATGTATATGCTTTCTTCCTTGTGAAAGCCTATGAGGATAGCTTGAAGCCAGAGCTTAGTGTTCAGAAGGGCAATCAGGTGAAGGTATGCGGCAAAATCATTCAGAAGCGTTTCGAGGAATCCTACTACGGCGTAATGGAAATCAATACCATTCTTACCGATAAGGGTATTGAATGCGAACGATACGGCAAAGTTCCTACAACTGAGGAAAATGGTATCAAGCGCACTACATTCTATGCTCTCGTAAAGGGAGTATTCAATGGCAAGATTAGCTTGGATAGAGCAACCAAGAATCCAAAGAAAGGTATTGAAGTCGTTGAAATCTAAAGGATATGAGTAAGCAAGAATTTCTAAGCAAGTGTTATAGCTGTGAGAAGTATAACACTTGCTACAACTCAAAGTTTGGCAGATTAGGTTGTAATGCCTATCTATCATATTTGAATACGAACAATTTTTAAAAGGAGATACAATTATGAATAAATACGCAGAATTAAAGAAGAAGCATCAGAAAGAGCTCAATAAATTGCCCATGAAAGCTGCTTTTGGTAAAGAGCAGTTCGAGAAAATGATGGAAGAGTGGGGGCTTACCACCAACGCCGAAGATATTAGTAAGATAGATATGCTCGTTGGTGGTTGCTATTGCTTAAAGAAAGATACCCATCTTTTTGAGGAGCACTTTCAGAGAACACAGAAAGAGCTTGAAGAGTTCTTAAAGGATGATGATAATCTTAAATCAGCATTCAAATATGAGTTCGCTAACCATGAATGCGGATATACATATACACCGCAAGATGCGCTTCCACCGCTTAATCTTACCTACGAAGAGGTTGAGAAGAATGAGCGTTTAAATAAAGTCTTTAAAGAGGCTTGGTGTGAATATTTAGATGAATGTGAATAAGATATGTATAAAGAAGGCGATATTTTAACATTGGAGAATGATTGGAGAGGAGAACATTGTGTCTTCATCCTACATAAAGTACATAACGAAGATTGGATAGAAGCTCACGCTAAGTATTCTTTCATATTCGAAAAATTAGGAATAGGGGCAGGCAATACCTCTACGAATGTAAAGTACTCTACAGGGTGTCTAAGGAAAGCAAATAATACAGAAAGAGACTACTTGTTAGGGATAATGAAGGATAAGGGCTATTCTTATGATTTTAAGAAGAATAAACTGCTACATTCATTCAATTATGAAAAAGGAAGAAATTAAGATAAATGAGCATTGTAAGCACTATTTCTTAGGCTTCTGCCACTTCTATTTAGGTGGCTGCTGCTCTGGTATTAAATGCGGATATAAATAATTAAGATTATGACAAAGTTTATTGAGGTAAAGTATAAAGGGCATTGTACCCTTGTTAATATAGATAATATCGCTTACGTTGAACCTTCACGAAATGGCGATATAGTAACATCTATAAAGCTTAATTGCAAGACCACACCAACGGGCGGTCAAGTGATTCTCTGCGAGGATGATTATCACACATTCTTGGCTAGATTAGAAAACCTTGTTGTCGTTGATAAAGCTGAGTAAGATATGAGAGCATTTAACGTACTTTTAGCCTTACATCGCTTGGATATGCGACAGGGCAAGGATTATCTTGAAGCTCCTGAAAAGAATGATTTGGAGCTGAATGTGATAGAAGGTAAGCTGAAACGGAATCATTGGTATTGGTGCGATTTCCATAAGCAACCAATGCTCGGCGAGCCTTCGGTTATCCTCACTCTTGGTGGTGGGGATATTCAATATCTTTATGAAGTAGAAAAGTAAATAAATATAGATTATGTATCAGATAAATCTTGTAACATATAGCACTGAGGTGAACATAAAGAACGCTCGCCGCAAAGTGGTGAATAGAGAAAAAGGAATACTTGGTGGTAGTTTTGAAAGCGTAAAGTTAGCAAGAACTACCTTACTGAAGAAAGTCTTTAGAATGGAAGAATGTCTAATAGATAAGGTTAAACCAAACAAAAATGAAACTTATGTTATAGCTACACTTTTCGGTAACGATATGATAGAGAACGTATTCACAATTATCGAAAGTAATTAATCTATGGCTCGTTTCGCTCTCAGAAATCAGGAGAAGATAAAGCAAGCATTCGGGGAAGAAAGGTTGAATGAGCTTCTGAAAGCATTGAAGCTGTATTCAGCCAAGTACCCGAAATGGTCATTGGACGCAATCATTGAAGAGGGTAAACCTTATCCTTCTTTCGTAGTTGATAAGGTTGCGGTATTATACGTAACTCGCTTGATGTATGACGTTTATCACGTTGCTTTAAAAGAGTTCTTATAAAGAAAAAGCACCGCCCTCGGAGATACGAATGAGGACGATGCTAGATGTAAATAATAATTTTGTTTAACGTTGTGAGCACATAGGAGATACGCACTCGATACAACAATTAATGCAAAAGTAATAAAAAATATTTGGATAGCTCAATATTTCTTCGTATTTTTGCGAATTATTAACATTAAAATAGGAGATATGGATATGAGTAAGGAAGATTTAATCAAGTTCTGCCGATACTTCAAAGGTGAAGCAGAAAACCCTTGGAAAGATTGCATTGAAGCACTTCTTTGGGAATGGGAAAAGAAATGGGTAGAATTTACTTTGAAAGTTTATAAAGGACAACAGAAAATGTTCCTTAATGAAATGTTGAATGAGTATATTGCGGTAGGGTTAAGAACCTTCAATGATACAGATGATACCCCTGCTACATTGAAAGCCCTTTTATTCAACCGCTATCTGCATCTTAATAAACTTCCAATGAAGGAAGGCGTTGAGAGTTTCAAGGATTTTTATGATAAGACGTATTACAAGAAAAGCCCTCGTGAATAATAACGGGGGCTTTTCTTTATTTGTATGGATAACCACCGATATACGGGAATGGAAGTACATCTTGATTTATCACTTCAACATCTATATACCAGGTATTACCGCTTTTTTCTACCTTAGTAACTCTAAATGTAGTTCCACGCTGTAGGATGATTTCACTCTCGCTTCCGAAAGTAGATTGTTTTGCGATTCCATCCCAAGAGCGACCCGAACCATTTCCGAAGCTCGAATACGGCTCAGCATACATCATCTTCGTTCCTCTAGGTGCATAGATATTGGTGATAACATTTCCACCAAAACCTTTACCTTTTGCCACGCCAGCAGAGGTAAAAGCTCCTTCCGTACCTTCTTTGCCAACAAGAGCCATGATTTCTGCATCTGTAGCGTAAGCATAATTGGATAAGCCGTATTTTTTTAGCTCAACCATACCTCCACCTCGTTGTAGCCAAATATCTTTATCGTAGTATGATTTATTGATGATGCTTTCCATCAATGGGATTCTATCTAAACCAAGCTGTGTGTCTGCTGCTGAACCATAATAGGTGAGACCACGCAAAGGTTCATTGATATTATGGTACGAACTCGTATATCCAAAGATAGCATTTTTTTCTTCATCGGTTGCATTGCGCCATACCTCACCACATTTTGCTCTAAGAACATCATCGGCATCTTTTGTATTTTTCGCCCAAACAGCCGCATCTTTTCTCGCTTGTGAATAAGCGTCGGCATCGAATGGGATTGAACCATTTCCGCTTTTATTTGCTGCTCTCTTAGCTTTTAACTGAATGAGTGAGTTCTTCTTATCTTGCGCCTCTTGGATAAGCTGTTTCGCCAAGTCTTTATCTTGTGCGACCATAGCATTTTTGAGGTCAAAGAGTATCTTGTGATAGACTTTACTCTGGGTACTATAGCCTTTTACGTCAGCATAAGCTTTATTGATATTTATCCAATCAATCGCCGTATTTACCTCATCAAGCTTTTTTAGATATGCCGCTTGCGATACCTTCCAAGTGGCATACTTCTGCTGAACCCCGTGCATATTGCCGCCAAGGAAATCAATAGCTTCAAATTGTAGTTTCTTCGCTTGCTGTTCAAGCGTCAAGCTTTGCCATTGAGCCAACTTCGCTTCTACGGCATCATATACTCCGTGCAATTCCTGTGACGTGAACTGCTTATGCCACTTATTGACATCAGGGATGAGAGTGGAAAGTGATAGCTCGTCTTTTTTGATAGCAGAAATGGCGTTTGCGAGCGTTTTCGCTTCTTTTCTAGCCAATGTATAGTTAGCAGACTTTAATGCGCTTAGAACGGAAGAAACATCGGTTTCTCCGTAATTAGCAGCCACCTTCATAACATTCATTGCAACCTTGCGGTCAGTCCATGCAAGTTTAGTCTGATAACCTCGCTTGAATCTATCAAACAAAGAAGCTATCTCAGAAGCACTCTTTTTGTCCTTGATTGCGTAGCGGATAGCATAGTAACGTTCAAAGAGGTCTTGGCTCTTTATATCCGTAACAGATTTACTTCCGAGCAGATTATGAACCAAGCCATTGTAATAGTCACGTCTATGCTTATCCCATCGGCTCTGTATCTTATCTATCTGCTCCTTAGTTCTAAGGGCGTGGCGTTCCTTTGCCTTCGCAAGTATAAGCTCCTTAGAAGAAACCGCCTTTAACCCCAATTTCTTGCGGTCTGACGGGCTTAAAAGATGTGCCCAATACTTTGTGTTGTCTTGCAAGTGCCAAGCCAATTTACCCTTCATTCCAGCCTTTACGATAGCTTCGGAGTTATCCTTAATGTATTGATTGTACTTTTCGGGCATGGTGAGCACGGCAAAAGGGGATACGTAGTTGCTCATATCCTCGCCAGCCATCAAGCGTTTATAAAACTCCTTCTTCTCCTCTCCTTGTATAGTGATAGGGTCTGAGGTGCAGATACATTGAGGATGCCAAGAAATCCATACATAATCTTTTGGGTAGCGACCTTCAAGGTCATTGCATATATCATCTATATTGTGCTGTGGTGATACGTGAATATACTGACCGATAACGAATGGTTCGTTCTGCCATCGCTCATTTCTTGCCTTATGATATGCGGAATTTATCTCAGTTCTTGCTACTCTGAGAGCGTTCTTTCTCGCCGAGCGGTAAACACCCATACCTACCTTCTCCAAAGGCTCTTCAATAAAGCGCACCTTGCCGTCAATGATTCTACGTCTGCGCCAAGTCACCACATCTTTCTTCTTTCCGTTCTTCTGAACCTTGATGGTATGATAACGGCGATACATCATATCTGGGTCGTTGAGATATTTTCGTATGCTTTTGCCTATTTCCTCTGCTGATGAGCCTTTTTTGATTCCGTCCGCAATGGTATTACTCATAGCCATTTCAAACTCGCTCTTCGTCTGTTGGCAGTAGTTCCAAATAATCTGAGCGAGATTCAATCCGTTCTTTGTTTTCAAGCGATTTGAAATAAACGTGGCTGCGGCGGTATCTCTTGCAACCCTTATAGCTTTATCAGTAAGCACGGAATAACCGCCTATAACCATTTCATCGTGGTTATACGCCAACGCAACGCCATCGGTGATGCCGCTCTTATAACAAAGAAGGCTATTCTGATAGTAATCATTAAAGATGTCGTTCAAACGAGCCTTTAACTGCGGAAAGTTATCAAAGTTAAAAAGCGCATCATCTTCGAGCACATCTTCTCCATAGCCAAGAGAGGTGAGCTTCTTGACATAATCGCTGTATAATCTGCCCAACCGCTTGTTGTAAACGGCGAACAGATTATTCAGTTGTTCTTTCTGTTGTTTTGATGTGAGCTTCTTAGACATAGTTATTCTTCTTCCTCTTCTTCATTGGAAACTGACTGACTTCCACTTGCGGCACTACCAAGTCCCGAAAGGGCTGCTTGCTGCGCCAATGCTTCTTCCTGTTCACTCTTCATTTCTTCCTCAACCTTATCAGGGTCATCATTGAGAGGGTTAAGTTCGATGGCACGGCGATTAGAGGTAGATTTCGCACCACCATTGGATGAAGTGATAAGTTGCAACATTTCAACATCATTCTTTGGCAGATATGGCTTGAAGACTGGCTCAAAGTCAATCTGCTCAGCAACACTCTGGTCGATACCCTTTACGTAAACTCCCGTATTACAGATGCCGTTAGCTACTATATTTGAGCGGCGAGTGAACATTTCACCGAACATTTCTGTCTTCAAATCCGCTTTCATATAAGGAGCGGTGAACATCAAACGGATAGCCGCACCCGAGGTATTGCTGCCCAAAGTCTTCATATTCTCAAAGCTGATGTCGGCTGTTGAGGTAAATGAATAGATGATATTGAAGAGATAAGCAATTTCACCCTTCACACTCTCAGGTGATTTATCCCAAGAAAGGACGTTCATACTTGAATCGTTACCACCTAGGAATACAGCACCTTGCTCGCCCTTCTCAGCGAAACCGTTCAATTGACCTTTGACAAAGTACTTGGGAGTGCCGAAGTAGTCATTCGTATCACCCCAATTTGAGATACAAGTCTCCACTCTATCAATAGCCCATTGAACATCTTCCCACTCTGCTTGGTCTTGTCTATAGTAAACGACAGGCACTTTGGTGAAGCCATGAGGTAGGGCAGAGATAAGCTTCCAACCTGCGCCGTCAATATTAGTGTACTGGTAGCACAATCTATCTGTATATACATCAAAATGTAGCTCAGATTTTCCAAGCTCATCATATACATAGTATTCACGGGCGAAGCCGTCCATGATATGGAAGTCGTTGAAATGAGGGTAGAGCTTATCGCCGTTTGAAGGCGAAAGCAACTGAACTCGGATTTCACCTCGGAGCTTACCTTCTGTGTCTGTTGGCATATACCATAACTCGGCGCACTCACATTCCTTGAAGAGGGTACGGGCAAGTCGCTTATCGAAGTACTTCATCTTGTTGTCGTGATAGCAGTGCATGATGCCGTCATATAGCTTCTGCTGCTTATCGTTCATCTTCTTTATATCAACACCATGTGCCGTAGCTTTATAGGTAACGGCATTCATAAGCAAGAAACCCACAGTAAGATTTACGATTGACTTCTGAGCAGGAATAGCGATTCTTACTGGCTCAACTTTCTTATCCTTATAAATCGGTTTCTGTGTGATAGGGTCATACTGACCCGTAGGTACTTTGATTCGCTTCTTAGGACGGAAATCCTCATCAAAGATTTTATGCTTTGACGGATTCCATTGTTCTTCAAGCGCACTCAGTGGTGTCTTAAAGCCTTTCTTCCTTGCTGTCAATACCGAGCGGACTGTGTTCGCATCTTGTATTGCTACTATCTGTTCTATTGCTCTCATATATGAATATTTTTTGTTATAACAAGGCAAAGTTAGCAATAATATAACTTATATAGGTATAAAGAAGAAACCCTGTGTAAACAAAAGAAAAACGCCTATTTCGGCAATCTTCCAATATGCCAATGATTGCACTCGTTGCAAAGGTATGCGGAGTAACCGAGCAGCCGCTTTTTCTTTATGTATCTTGCGGCTACCTTCTCATTATCAAAGGATAATTTGGCTACTCCTCTGCTATTATAGTGGGAGCGTTTACGATGGTGCTCCCTTGGCTGTTTATCATATATTCGTTTCATAAGCATTTCGATTTTAACCCATCAGACCGAGAATGTCGGCGGCTTGCATTCCGCTGCCATAATCGCCCAATAACTTCTCCATAACAACATATCGGCATGCATCTATAGCGTGATTATACATATCTATAGGCTCATTAAGCCACTTTCCTTCCTTATCTTGGCGGTAGGTATAATTATTAAATTCTCTTCTTACATTTGTAGAGCGTTTTGTTATATGAATTGTGTATTCTTGCATCTTCATAATACCAGCTTGAATAGAACCTGCGAACTTCTTTACAGGTTTTATATCAATACCAGCATTATAGATTTCATCAATCAGACGAGGGTCGGCACTCTCTGATATTACCTCAATATTTTTTTTATCCTCTTTCAATACTCTAATAATATCAGAAGCAAGCATTTCTGTCTGATAGCATATTTCATCTATATAGATAATCTTTCCGTAGATATACACATCAACAATCGCCGTAGGGTCATTGGAGTAACCGAAGTCAATACCTCTGTATCGGTGTCTGTGCGCTTGAATAGGAATATAATCATCAATGACTACATTCTTAAAAATCAAGCCCTCAACCATAGAGCGCAATCCCAAACCATAAATACGCCAAAGGCTCGGATTCTTCCATTTAAGGCTCTCAATCTCAGCGATAACCTTTGGCTCAAGGAAAGGATTATCCTTATAAGTGGAGATAAACCAATAAGTGCTTTTTTCTTCGTTTACCTGATTTATCCAATGGTCTTCTGAGAAGGAAGGGTTATAATCAAGGATAGAGAACTCCGTGGTACGCATCTGTAGCTGCTGCCATTCGATGAAAGAAAGCTCATTCGCCTCATTTACGAAAAGTATCTTACGCTTTGAACCACGCACCTTCTGCTCATTATCGGTGGAGAAGAACTCAATCCAAGAGCCGTTAGGGAATGTATAAACGAACTCCGATTTATTCATACATTTATCATTCCACCAACCAAAACTAAGCATTATATCCTTAAAATCACGATAGACAGTTCGTTTAATGGAAGGCATACCAGCACGAATGATGGAAACGGTCGTTCCAGCATAGTTGAAGCAAAACATACAAAGGAACTGCACAACCGAGTAGGTCTTGGCAGAACGTGAGCTTCCTTGAAGAGAGCAAGTTGTGAACCCTGCTTCTTTCGCTGCCTTTACCCTCATGTAGTTCTTTGCTAAATATACGTGCGGCATATCTCTATTATCCTTTATCTACTCTTATTTCTTTATCTCATCAACTGTGACTAAGGTATCGTTGTGCGAACCGCCATGTGCTACGATAAGAATCTCTTTACATACCGCTCCGTTACATTTTCCTATTCCTTGTGTATTCCAACCACAAGAAATACAGATACCTTCATTCTTTAATATTCTTGCAATCTCCTTTTTACATAAAGACCAATATTTGGCATTAGAGACATTTATCTCCAATTTCTCTTTACCAAAATCCTTATATAGCAAAGATGCTTGTGTAACACTATAAGGTGGGTCGTATAATACCATATCAGCAGAGTTGGATTTCTGCCCTTGAAGGAACTTTAATGCGTCAAGGTGATACTGAGTATCACAGTTCGGATTTAAGTCATTGCGAATTGTTCCGAGCTTGCAATCCTTTGCGAATGGGTCAATAATAACACCACCTTTATTATATTTATCAAAAAGTTCTTTGATTGGCTTTATACCGAAAGTATCACCACTTGGCATAGCCCATTTCTTCTGTATTTCCATATATTTATTCTCCTATATTTTTATCTGGCTCAGCATCCTTCTTTTCTTTCTCTTTCTGAATCTCAGCGAGAATCTTCTGATACTCTTCATTATTGGTAACAACGTGTACTTGCAATGGGTCTTGCTTAATCTGCTCGCCCTTGCTTGTAAGGTCAATACGCTGAATCTTTCCGTAGGCTCTATCAATAACTCTTTCGAGCACATCAAGCCCTTTCTTATCAAGTATTCCCTTGGCAATAATGCGTTGCATCATCGGGCGTGACTTATCAGCCAACACCGCCTTTAATTCATCTTCGGGCAGCGTAGCGATATACAGAAAAGACTCTGCGATAATCTGAGAGGAAGGCACTTCGTAACCCTTCTCCTTCATTTCCTCGATGAACAATGACATCGTCTTAGGCTTTGGTGGTCTGCCCTTCGGGTTGCCAACTCCACCTTTTTTAAACTTACCTTTTTCAAGGTTTGCAAGCTGTTTTTTACGCTTGCTTTCATCTCTTGATAATGGCATATTAATAACTTTTATTCCTAATTTATTCCCAACAATAGCTTTTATTTAAGAAAAGCACCTTTATTTTCTTCTTCCTCTGCTGCCATATCTCGGCACATTTTCAGTACATTAAAGTACTCTCCGAGATTGTTGTTATAGAGCAATTTTGCTATCTGCTGAACAAAAACAGCCTTACGCCCATCTTGCTGTAGCTTCACCACTTCGCAAGCTGGCATCATCAAAAACTGCTCCATGATTTCAACCTTTTCTTTAGAGGAAAGAAGTTTCTTGGTAGGAAGCAGAAAACCCACTTCCTCCAAGATTTGTGTTTTGACTGACTTAACCTTCATACTTATCACCATTTACGAGGTTCATAAACTCAGCCCTCACTTGCGGGTCGTCTTTGAATGCACCTTCAAGGTAAGAAGAGGTCATAATACCCTTCTTCTTTGCGCCTCTGAACTCTTTGCAAGAATGATGACCCTTCATCACGAGAGCAATACCAAGTGGTGGGTATTCGCTACCGAGAGCATTTTTCAGCATATCTACGATGTCGTGTACCAATCGCTCCTGTATCTGTAAGCGAGCGGAGCAGTAATCAACTACACGACCAATCTTAGAGATACCGATAATTTTGCCCTTTGGGTTCGGAATATATGCGAACCAATACTTGCCCCAAAACCAAACACAATGATGTTCGCAATTAGAATGAAAATCACCTTGGTCGATAACCATGTTATCACAGGCAGTACCATCCTTGCCGTTATCAAAGGTGGTAATCTTTGGTTTCTGTGATGGGTCGTAACCTCTGAATATCTCTTTCCACATTCTGATAATGCGGTCAGGTGTTCCCTTCAAACCCTCACGATTAGGGTCTTCGCCGATATACTCCAAGAGTTCTTTGATATGATTCTCTGCTGTTTCTTTTGTAATCTTAGCCATATTATTTACCTTTCCAATATTCTTTATAATCTTGTTTCTCCTCCTCATTAGGCTCATATACCTCATAAGAAGTACCGCATTGCATACAATGATAGTAATCCACTACGGAATCATCATCCTCGCTGCGGTCACCTGATGAATCCCAACAAAGTTTCCCACCACAATAAAAGCAGATAGGACGATACTTTGTCGGGGTTTTCTTTTTATTCTTGCTCATAGGCGAAATGATTTACTTCACATTGAGAATCTTCTGCTGCTGTAAAGAAAGTCGCCACTTAGGGTTAGCCTCTACGAAAGCAACTGTCTGTTTCAGAATCTCAGCATTCTTCTTCGCATCGCCTGTATCACAAGGCTGAACGTAGTAGTAATCTGCATCAATACCGCAATCGGTAATCTCGTGCTCGCCATCAAAGACAACCTTCACTTCAGTAGCAATCTTGATGATAGGTTCTGCGCCCTTAACGAATAAACACTTAGGAGAGCAAGTAACCCAGTTGATACCGCCTGGAATCTTGTGCGTTCCGTTGGTCTCCATAGCAATATAATAGCCCCAATTTTGGAGAAGGGTAGTAAGCTCCTCATCCACCTGTAATGTAGGCTCACCGCCCGTAAAGACAACGAACTTGCAATCAGGTGAGAGCAACTGAATCTTATTCAGAATATCAATAGCCCCCATTTCCTCATACTTCTTAAAGTCAGTATCACAGAAAGGGCACTTCAAGTTACAACCCGAGAAGCGGACGAAGATAGCCGCTCTGCCTGCATGTCTTCCCTCACCTTGGATAGAGTAGAAGATTTCGTTTACTTTATACTTAGCCATTAGAGAGCCTCCTTTCCGTCAATTTTATCATCGTCACAATAAACAGCGATATTGCCTTCACTCTCCTGTACCTGTGCCTTGTAGCACTCTAGGAACTGAGCAACAATCCATTTGGCGATATTCTCAGCAGTAGGATTGAAAAGCAAAAGCTCGTTGAGGTTGCCGTGGTCGAGGTAGCCGTGAATCTTCTGCTTAATATGCTTGAAGTCCATCACCATACCATCCTTGTTCAGCTTTTCAGCCTTGCAGTAGACAGTAATAATCCAATTATGCCCATGAAGGTTGGCGCACTTGCTTTCATAAGAGAGATTCAGCTTATGACAAGCGGCAATCTCCATTCTTTTTGAAACGTAATACATAATTTTCCTTTCTTTTATTTTGTTATTTCAATTTTTATTCTTAATTTTGCGACCTAATAAAGGGTAGTCGGTAGCGAAGATGTCAGCAGCCCGACTTTTGTCTTAGGAGCACAGTATGGTGGCATCGCCTTATGCTCCTTGCTTTTTACTCATCGAAATGATGTTCGTATAGTATCTTTTTACTGCTAATTACTACAACAGCTTTTACACCTTTAGTCTTCCATGCTTTATGCCTTGATTGATAAAGTTTCATTCCGTTCTCAATATCTTTGGTATGAAAGAGTGAATGCTTATCATATATCAATGCTATCTGTGCGTGCTTATCATTTGCATGATTAATAGCAAGACGAACCGAACTTTCTGCAGAAGAATTAATCTCAGTAGGCGTTTTCTGCTCGTAGGTATATGTCGCCATTAAACCTTCTGCGAATTTATACTTTTTAGAACCATCCTTGTTTATCTTTACATTGGTTGCATACATCGTATATTTATCGCCTTCAGGAGTAAGTGTAACATTTATACCATTATCTGCGATAGCTCTCGCCACTTCCAATTCTGCTTCGGCATCAGCGATTTTATCAGTATGATTATGTCCTTTCATAAAGATAGCGTGAGCACCCGTCTGTTCTGAGAAAAATGATAAAGAAGCATCAACCAAGGAACTCGAAACGATTTGATTATATTCGTTCCGAGCCTTATCTATCTGTCTTTGCTTTGGTGTAAGTAACCTTGTATTACCGCTTGCCTTACTCATCCTCGTATTCAGTTGGGTCAGAGATACCAGCATCACGGAGAGCTTCCTTGCGTTCCATACAAGTTCCACACTTACCACAATGCTTCTCACCGCCTTTATAGCAGCTCCAAGTTTCAGCGTAGTTGATGCCAAGCTTCTTGCCGTGGCGAGCAACATCTGTCTTCGTAATGTTGGTGTAAGGAGCATCAATGCTGATACCCTCGTAAGTACCATTCTTCATAGCCTCTGACATGGCATCAATAAAGCCCTTGCGGCAGTCTGGATAGATAGCGTGGTCGCCGAAATGGTTAGCAATAAGCACCTTCTTCAATCCGTTACTCTCTGCGATACCGCAAGCGATAGAGAGCATAATGCCGTTACGGAAAGGAACTACGGTTGATTTCATATTCTCATCATCGTAGTTGCCTTCGGGAATAGCTTCTGCACCTTCGAGGAGAGAGGATTTGAAATAATCGTGAATAAAGTTGAGTGGAATAACAATATGCTTGATACCAAGTCGCTCACAATGCAACTTAGCAAAAGGAATCTCCTTCTGATTGTGGTTAGAGCCATAATCAAAAGAAATAGCGAGAGCAATGTTCTCTTTCTTCTCATGCAGGAGAGTTACCGAGTCCATACCTCCTGATACAATAATCAATGAATCTTTCATAACTAATTAAAATTTAAATATTTATCTTTTATAATCTTGCACGAGCGTACTTCATAAAGCGTACCCACTCGCCGAAATTATGTGCAGCAACCAACTTTGAGCGAAGTTTCTTGCCCTCAGGTGCTTTGGTTTTATCCATAGTTCCGTTCTTGGCATTGAACTTATATATAGAACCGCTCATATTGCCATAAAGCCAAGCTGTAGAATCCACGGAATCAAAGTGATACGTATGCAATCCTCTAATATTTGTATATCCAAGGGCATGTATCTTGCAGCCATATTTATGTGCTGTCTTTACGAACCAAGGAAATAACTTCTCATATTTATTGATAGGTATCTCTTTAGTCACGATGCCACCAATAGCCACATAAGGGTAATTCTTGCACATTTCAACGAAATACTCTTTCCCTCGTGACTTATGCCAAACGGGGATAGGCTTACGTCCACTTAATCTTTCGAGCTTTTCACGAAGTCTTTCAACCTCCTTGATACCAACAACTGAATCAATATCAAGCTCAAAGAAATTCTTTACGTTCCATTTCTTAATGAATGCAGCATATCCTTCTACGTATTTATCGAAGTTAACTACACCTGCTCCCGACATAAATGTGAAAGCACCACTATCTAATAGGAAATTCTGAAAATTGCCTATCAATCGAGGAAACTCTTTATTATTCTGTAGATAATAGTAAGTTTCCAATATATTTAATCCTTCCCAATCGGCATCCTTGCCGTTCTTTACTGGGTGTTCATCTGCTAAAAAAACTTCCATAGCCTTTTTATAAACATAGGGACGACTTAAAGTCCCTGCTATATATAATTCCATACTAACACTTTTCCAAAACTTACTAAGATTTCCAGTAAGCCCCCCCGCAAGATAGACTTCCATATCTCTATTATTTTATTTCCACACCATCGTATTCGGAAACGGCAGACTTGATAATCTCCTTAATCTCATCTACCTTATCTTCCAACTCTTGTGGAATATGGACGGAGAGCTTAATATCTTTAACTTTGCTCTCGGTATTTTGGGCATCCTCGAATAGCTCATCAATATCGGTATCATCCTCATCGGTATTGAGAAAAGAGCAATCAACGCCCCAATTCTGTAAATCATCGGTTTCCCATTCACCATTGGCAAGCTCATCCCAATCCCAATTACCTGCTTGCACGTTATCCTTGATAGCATACTCCTTGATTTTCTGAATTGGGGTATCGGTCTTCAAGACGAAACAAGGCAGCTTATCGAAGTTCGTATTTCCACCGATGCGTAACTCGTTAGCCACTCTGAGGCGCATATTACCGCAGATGGTGACGTATGTACCATCCTCCAAGCCATAAACCATCAAAGGCTTGTACTCTAAGAGCTCTGGGCTATCGGCGAGTGATTTGACGAGCTTGTCGTGCTCACTCTCCTTTAAGTAGCGAGGGTTCTTTGGAACGCCATCAATCTGCCCCTCATTATAGAGGAGCTTTGTAATGTCAATCATTTCACGAAAACCCAGCTTTACAAGAAGCTCATCCTTTGCGATGGATGGGTTCTGTGAGATTCTCTTTTCTCTTGCCATAATTTTATTATTTAATAATTATTATTTGCAAAGTTACGGAGATTATTCGGGTTTTAATAGAAAATAATAGGTTGCGTGTAAACAAATAAAAAAGCTACCCATATAATGAGTAGCCTTTGAAGTTATCATAAAATATTATACCTATTATATATAAGAAAAGCAGCTACCTATCACAGGCGGCTGCTTATAGACTAATAATTAACTATTATTTTCATTTAACCAAATCTTAACTAATACATATTGTTATGACACTTCAGAACCTATATTCCACAATTTCTGTTTTGCTGATGCAAAGATACAAAAGAAAGCGAGATACAGCAAATAAATGCCATATCTCGCATAAACAATCTTACTTTTCCTCAATCTGTTTAGAGACGTTATCTGTTCGGAAATCCTCAATCTGCTTGGAGAAAGGGGTGAGCTTATCAAGCTGCGCCTTAACAGAGAACTCTTCTCCGATAAAGGCAACACCTTCGTGAATCTTCTGCAAGGCGGCAAGCTGCTTCTTGGTAGTGACAACGGGGTTGATGTAGATGCAACCTCTATGGGTTTGGGCGAACCGCCGACACTCAGCACCGCCGCCGTAGATAACAAATAGCGGCTCTTTGCCCTCTGCCCAATCGCTTGCGATGGAATACTCGAAGGCGAGGTTGTTCAGTCTATCCGAATATCCACGGGTAGCGAAGGCACGCCATCCACGAGGTACGCCAATCATATTGAGGCGATAGAACTTCTGCGCCACGTTGAGGTCAACGAAGATACCGATACCCTTACCTTGCATGCAACGGGCAATCCAACGTTTCTTGTAGATAGCTTGCAAGCCGAAAGATACGGGCATCTCATTATATAAGGAGAAGTTCGGCTCAACGATAACGGCAGGGTGATGCTGCAATATCTTCTCTGGGTGCTCGTAGATAGCCGAGAAGCGGTAATCATCGGTATAGAAGTGCAAAGAGCCTTCGCCATTGAGGTTGAAGGTTCTCTTCTGTTCGCCGAAGCAAAGGAAGGGTGACTGACACTCCTTGGCTTGCATATCCATATCGAGTGTCGGAATCTCTAGGTCATTGTCCGTTGGGAAGAGCTGGTCGGGCAGGGTAAGCTCATAATCTGTTCTTTTCATTTTTTGTTGCTTTTTAAGAGTTCAACGATTTGGTTATATATAGATAAGGTGTACTTATCCTTTGACTGAATGTATTGCATATACTTTCGTGCTTGGTTGATAACGTTTGCTCTGGTGCGGCAGAGTAGGCGAGCCGAGCGGTCGGGGTGAATGCAATAATCACGGCTTATGAGACAGTATAGTCCTCTAAGGGTGTTGAGTTTGACGGTCTTCACCGCAGAGCAAAGTTCCATGAATGTAACCTTGCCTACCTCACATACCGCCTGCATGATGCGGTCGGAGATTTCGTACTGCTGATACTGATTGTATATCATACGCTATTACTTTTTATTTGGTTACTAATAGAAAATATGGTGCAAAGTTATAAAAATCTATTAAAAGTCGAATAGAAACTATTAATTATTTTAAATTTATTAATAGAAAATTTGGTAGTTTCACAGATTTTTATTAATTTTGCGGTGTGTTTCAGAAAGAACACTATCACTTAGCGAGTTTATGGGGAGCTTTCTAACGTGTAAGAGTTTGGATTTACGTGAGCCGCAAGGCTACTAAATACGGAGCAGCAGAGAATCCCCATTTCTTTGCTGCTCTTGACTTTTTAAAGCATCTGTAAAATGGAGATACGCAGAAAGATATTGAACGATATGTATTGCAATCCCGAACTAAGGAAGGCAATCGCATTTTCCCTTTTCATCAAGACAAGGGTCAAGTCTTCTGCCGTGCAAAGATGGAGCATCAATAAGCTTCACGAAATCACGGGAGTAAGTGCCTGTGCTGTCCGTAAGCGTATTGATACCTTGAAGGCTCTGGGCTTGGTTGAGTTCACGGGCAAGAATAATCGTTGCCTCGTCTTCAAGTCTCTGAAAAGTCATACCTCTCACAGGAACGTCCTCGTTCCTAATATCGAGTTTATTTCAAGGAATGATTCTAAAAAGAATGCCTATGCACAGAATGTAAAGTTCATAGAAGATACCTTATCTGCTATGCTTATCATTGATGTACAGAATCGAAAGAACTACGCAAAGCAAATGATTCAGCAGACTAAATACCCTAAAGGCTTGAAAGAGTTGAAGGCGGCTAAGAAGGCTTGTAATCGTTTTGGCTACGGCGATAAGTTCAGAGAGAATGGTATATCATATAAGTATATAGCAGAGAAATTAAGCGTGAGCGTACAGAAAGCCTTTGATTTAGTAAAGTTTGCGGTCAAAAACGAGATTTTATGCAAATATAGAAACATAGAAAAGCGTTTTTTATCCTCTATTGACTATATAAAGGATATGATACTCAATAACTATACTTATATCAAGGGAGGGGTTATCTGTAGGGTGTATGCTAATAATTATGAGGTTAAGGCTGGCTCGCCTTCGGCTCGCTTCGCTGGTATGGTATATAATTAGATTATAAAAAACTAAGATTTTGTTTAACGTTTAAAATAATAGGAGATACAGAAAATGATGTCAGAAAAACAATACGAGGTAGCTCGTAAGGGTGTTATTGTTCAACTTAGAACTGCTCAGAAGCTTCATTGCAAGCACATGGAGCAGAAGTATAAAGAGGCTTTAGAGAAGCTTCAAAAGAGATTCTTGAAGCCTGATGCCGTGGGCTGCTTCGATTTGGGTGCAAGGGTATCAAATAGTTATTATCATCTTTAAATGGTTAAAGTTATGGAAGTAAAGATTAATGTAGCGGCTATTCTAAAGGATAAGCCGCAAGGAACTAAATTGTATGACTGGTTACACAATATAGATGTAGAGTTAGATACAATCGGCACAACAGATAAAGAGACAGTAGTTTGGTGTACAAATGAGACTAATAATAATACTACTTGTCATCGTGGTTATTCTGAATTTGGTACAGAAAGAGGATATCCTGATGGTTTACAGATTCTTTTTCCTTCAAAAATAATGCGTGATTGGAATAAATTTGCTTGGAAGAAAGGCGATGTGCTTGTTAGTAAGCATGGAACTACAGAAGTTATCTTTGATTGTTTCGATGATGATACTTACACATCTTTCAAAGGGAAGCACGCATTAAAGACTATAGAAGGAGAATCAGAGTATAATGGTGAATCAGATGATGGCTATGATTTTTATACAGAGAACTATCATCTTGAATCTGAGGATGCTGCTCAGACCTACATCAATACAATCGAGGAACGTTTGGGTGGCAAACTCAATCTTGAGACCTTGGTAGTAGAGAAACCTCAGCCTGAGTTCAAGGATGGAGATATTGTGTTTATGAAAGGAATTAAAAGTAAACTTTTTGCAAATTGTATTTTCATCTTAAGAAGTGAATATAAAGATGGAGACGAAAGAGCTTTTTACTATGCTTTCTATAATGTTGACGATAAATATACTTTAGATGAATATGGTAATACAAAAGTTCATTATAGCCTCCGCCTGGCTACTGACTCCGAGAAGCAGCAACTCTTTGAAGCTCTCGCAAAGAAAAACAAACGCTGGGATGCTGACAAGAAAATGATTATTGATTTGAATCCAAAGATTGAGCTGAAGCCATTTGGTAAGGTGTTGTGTAGAGATGGAGTAGGCAAAAAATGGCATATTGACCTTTTTGAAAGTGTATTAACTGATAATAGCGAATACAACTATAAATGTATGGTTAATATTTGGAAAATCTGCATCCCATACGAAGGCAATGAGCATCTTTTAGGTACAACTAAAGACGTGGAGGGCTGATTATGGGTAATGAAGATTTAACGAATTGCATACCTTGGTATTGCCCACCACACTTTAAGTGTGAAGATATACAAGATGGTAAGACGCAAAGAAGAATGCGTAGAAAAAATCAACTTAGAAAAAGAAAGGGTAGATTATGATAGACGATAATAAAGATAATAAAATAGAAGAAGCTGCATATAAATTTGCGACTTCTCAAACACATGGAGAACTTTTAGCTTTGATTGATGGATATAAGGAAGGTTATAAAGATGCTATCAATGAGCTCTTAAAGGATTTGCTTCATCCTGCTAGCGAAGTTCCTAGAAATGATAACGGAAAGATTCTCGCATTCTCAAAAGAAATCGGTTATAGAAAACTCTACGATATGAACGCTATGCTCGATGAAACCGATTGCTACACATATCAAGATATGTGGGAGAACGAAGTAAATAAATATCGTTTGTCTGATTGGATATTCGTAGAAGAGTTGTTTAACTTAATTATCAAAGGAGGTAAGCAATGAAAGAGCTTAAAGATTTGATTGCTGGCGATGATGTGCTAGTTGTAGGTAGGTCTTGCAGACGTATCGACAAAATTGATAAAGTAACAAAGACTCAAATTGTTGTTAATAACGCTAGATTTAGAAGAGATTCGGGCTGGCAATGCGGTGGCGATAGTTGGAGTAGGAAAAGTATATCTGTTCCTACAGAAAAGGAAATATCAGATATTAAAGAAGAGAATCTTCGTGATACTCTCATCTACGCTATCAGTTCTTTTGATTTCAAACGCTTATCAACAGATGAGTTAAAACAAGTGTACAATATTGTAAAAGGCAAAGAATGAACGAGATTAAAGTAGGTGAAAGAGTAACTATTATTCTTGAAGCTGTTGAACATGACACTTGTGAAGGATGCTTCTTTAAAGGAGTGGCTGGCTATTGTGGCGCAGCTCCACTTGGATTGAAGTGTCTTCCTAAATATCGTTCAGATAAAAAGAATGTAATCTTTAAAGAAGTAAAGGAGTAAAGCGTATGAGCTACGAATCAAGAAGTAGATGTAAGGAAAGACAGATAACACCTTGTGGAATTTGTCCTTTGATGTTTAAATGTCCTTATGATGAAGATAAGGATAAGTATAATAATCATAAAAAGTAAAGCGTATGTTGTACGAAGCAAAACAGGGAAGTAAGGCTTATGAATACATTAAGAGTATTCTCGATGCTGAATTTGAAGAGTATCAAGCCTACATGAAAAGAGTGAAAGAAGCCGTAGGTTTCGAGTTTAAGAAGTATCAAGGCTATCAGCCTAACCGCAGTCTGCTGCGAGAGTATAAGATAACCGCTATCTGGGTACCATCCGAGCGATACGAAATGCTGGATAAGAAGGTATGGAGAAAAGTAGACAGCAAAACTCTGGAGGACGGCTATCATATCGCCGTAGTACCAAATAAACGTGGCAAGCAGGGCAAGGCAATATCAGCCGTTCTTGAATCTTTCAAGCCAGTAACCAACTTCTGGGATTTAATGAGAGAATTGAAATTGTGTGAACCTGATTTCCGCAGTTTCTCCATCACTCAGCTTCTCCGTCACAACGACCGCATCTTCGCCTTCTTCGATGATAGCATCCGAGCCGAGAAGCACAACTCTGATTTCAAGGAAATCACGATAGGTGAGTATGAGGATTTCATTAATAGCAAAGATTAAAGCGAATGAAAACAATAAGATTAGTAGTAGAACTCATTAACGTTCCTGACGAATGTACAGCCGAGAAATTTAGAACAAAACTAGATGAAGGTGAATTGCCTTCTTGTATTGCTGATAACTTTGGTATCGTAGCTGCTAATATGGCAGATAAGAATATTGAAGATTTAGACAATTTTCAGTTCACCATTTATCCATTTCCTGAAGATGAAGAGGATGAGTTTGATGACGATGAATTTATTCTTTAAGTAATGGAGGTGTAAGTATGGGCAATGATAAGATGTTGAGAACGGATTTTATTCGCCTTAAAAATATGTTGATGATATTTAAAAGACGATATACGAAAACCAACGATGAGGCAGCTTCCATACAAGAAGTGATAAAAGCAATAGATAGAAGATTAGGTGATTAACCGCCTTCGGGCAATAAATATAAGTAATATGAATATAGACAAATTAGAAAGAGCAAATATCTTAGCCAAGAGTTTGATACCTAAAGTAGATGAACTCTTAGCTATGTCTTCAAATTCATACAATGGTAAACTTGCTGATGCCCTTTGGGGGCTATCACAGTGTGATAAGGAATTTGATACTAAATTCAAGCAACTTCTGAATGAAACAAAACAGAGATTGCAAAAAGAGTTTGATGAGCTTTAGTAACTAACCGTCCTTATAGGACATAAATATAAGTAATATGAATAAAAAGGTAAGTGAATTAGTACGTAAGTATGTTGAGGAGCACTTGGATAAGAGTGACCAAAAACAAGAGTTTGAGGTGTTTGTAGTATGGCAGTGCTACATTCTTGGTAATGCGAAGTGGTTGTTATCAACAACGCTTCCAGATGGCATGTACTACGAGGTGACATACAACAAGTCCAAGGATGAGTTCTATCTCGATGCTTACAAGAAATTTGAGAATCGTTGCATTCCAAACAAGTAACTAACAGCCCTCTCCCTTTTACAGGAGAGGGTAAAAAGAAGAGAATATGGCAGCAAAAGACTATAAGATATGCCCAGCATTATTCAATGCTTTTATAGCAAAGGTCTCTAAAAAAGACCCTAATTTAATGCTATCGGACAGAAGGGTGATTACAGAAAATGAAATCTTTATGCTCATTAATTGGAAGTTAGAGAGATTTTGCATCGAGAATAAAACTGATACAATGAAGATATTAGTAGATGGGAATCCTATAATTGAGATTAAGGCAAAAGGTTCTTTACTTGATAAGATTAAGAAAGAAATTGAGGAGGATAAGCAATGAGTAAAGAAAAAGCGATAGTTCACATTAATAATGTTTCCAAGATGATTGGCTCAAAAAGAATAAAATTGAGTGAAGGTATGGCAATTCATATTCAAAATGAGTTAGTCTTGGCACTTAAAGAGTTAGAAGATGAATAAGAAGAAAGTTAAAGAGTTATCACTTGATGTGCTAACCAATATCAAAGAAGCTATAAGCAGAACTGATGATGTCCTTTTAAGCCTAACTTTAGCGAATATAGCAAGCAAAATTGCGCTGATTGGCGTAGAAGTAAATAAGTCAGACTGGGTATCTGTTGAGGATGGACTGCCACCAGTAGATAAAGAAGTTGTTGTCCTTACTATAGTTGGCAGAATAAGCTTCGGGCATATAGTAGATAAAAAGATAGCCAAAGACTACAACGGATGGAATATCCCTGACGTAGAGTACTGGCTACCATTCGTTGACCCAAAAGATAAATGATTATGGATTTTATGAACTCAGAGCGTAAAGCACGTAAGCCACACAGATGTTATATGTGCGGTTGTACGATAGAAGCAGGAACCAAATATGTCAGGCAGTTTAATACTGAATATAGGTCTGCAATCTGTATGCACAAGGAATGTGAAAAACTCCTAAGTCACGAAGGTTTCTGTGATGAAGAATCTTGCGAGGGTACAAGTGATGATTTCTTTGGCAACGCAATCTTTGATTACGTCAATATGTATCATACTTCTTCTGATGGCAAAGCGTTAGATGAAGGTTGGGATGGAGATAATTATCACTTGGTAAAAATGATTTTAAAAGAATTGGAGGATTTAGTATGACAAAATTTAAAGTAGTTAGATATTGGGACACATATCCAGATGGAATTGTTGCAACTTGTGATACAGAGGAAGAGGCTGAAAAGATACGTAATAAATATCGTAGAAACTGTAAACCTATGTACGACTATTTAGTCAGAAAGGAGGGTGAATAATGACTAGAGAAGAGTTAAGAAATAATTATGGAAATGACATCTGTGAGTTATGCCACCGTGAGTTTTATACTAGCAGAGCATACCCAGAATCACTTTGTGAAGGTCAGTTTTGCGAAGAGGCAGAAGATAGTTTCGCAGAAGAACATAATATAGAGTTGGAGGACTAAGTTATGGACAGAAATCAAGCTAAACAATTTTATCCTATTCTGCAAGCTTATGCAGAAGGAAAGATAATAGAAACAAGAAGAAAACCAACCGCAGACAACAACGGAGTAACAAAAGATGGTTGGTTTGAGTTCAATGATTGGACTGAAATGAAGGAACTGGAATATTGGGTAAACGTGGATTACCGAATCAAGCCAGAACCAAAGTACCGTCCATTCAAGGATGCAAAAGAGTGTTGGAATGAAATGCTGAAACATCAGCCTTTTGGTGTTGTTAAAGATAAGTACTTTGCTAATTATCAAACACATCGTGCATTCACATGCTTAACTACTAAAGGTTGTTACTTCCGTGGATATGAAGATGATTCATTTGAAAGTAGCTTTAAGAATTTGTTATTTGCCGACGGAACTCCGTTCGGTGTAAAAGTGGAGGAATAGTTATGGATAAAAACGTTTGTGATAATACATTAATTTTTGGTAGTTGCCATGCTAGAAGCTGTATTGAAGTACCTTCTTTGAAAGCAGGAAAGGCTAAATGGAAGGCTTTTTATAAAAAGTTCCCTTGGCTTAAAGGTCAACCTTTCTATCTTAGACGTTCATCCTTCTGGGATGGAGGTGAAAGAAATTTGAAGGCAATAAAGCTAAAACTTAAAAAGATATAGTTATGGCAACCTATAGAATAGTAGATATGTATCATAAAAGCAAAGCTGTTAAAGGCGTACATTATGATTCTTGGAATGAGCCAATCTTTGCTTTTCGTGTAGATAAGAGACATTCATTGCTCTTTGGGCTTATCCATTATTGGGATTATGGCGCAAATGACCTTTTAGAGTGCTTTTTCTGCTCTATAGACAAGGCAAAGGATGCTATATTAAAAGTGAACAAAAATAGAAGAGTAACTATTTTATATAAGTAGCTTATGAAAGTAAAAAATATCAAGTTCAAGGCTAAACGTCTTGACAAGAACATTTGGGTAGAAGGTTACTTCTATGCTGAATGTGGTAACACTTACATCATTGAGGATAGGCAGAGTGAATCAATGCTTAATAGAAACGAGGCACATCAGGTTGACCCTTCTACCGTCTGCCAGTTTACAGGACTGAAAGATTGTGAGGGCAATGAGATTTGGGAAGGAGATATACTTGCAAAGAAAAGATTTCCTTCATTTGAAGTCGGGTATAATGATTGCACATTTGCAGCAGCCTATGTTGGAGATGACAAATTTATTTTTAATCTTGCGACATTAAGTGAATGTTGCACGGTTATTGGAAATAAGTTTGACAGAAAGGAAGGTGAGAAATGAAGAAGTGCGAATACAGAGTAAGAGCTATCACTATCAATCCTGATGAGAATATGGCATCTAAGCTAACAGAAGTCCTCAATGAGGAAAGTGGTTGTGGTTGGCATTTGGTACAATGGAATTTGATTCCTACAACTATGCTGATGACATCATTGACAACGCCTTGCTTTGGAACTATAATGATTCTTGCAACTTTAAAGAAAGAGAAAGCTTATGAAGATTAGACTAGCAAAGAAGATAATGAAGCAAGCTCGTCATCTAAGTACGGCAAGTGATTATTGGTACAGAAGATTAAGAGATTTTGAGTACAAAATATGCTATGGTTTTGTTGGTAAAAAAGACCACCGCATCACCAAGGCGATAAGTTTAACAAGTAAAAAGAAATGAGATATGAATGAGTTTACAAAGGTCTTTGCAAAGACAATAGAAGATGAAGCTATCAAGCAGATAGAAGTTCTATCCAATAGCGATGCTTACTCTGGTTGTGAAATAAGAATAATGCCAGATTGTCACGCAGGTAAAGGCTGTACTATTGGCACGGTGATAGAGCTGGACAAAAGAGTAGTTCCTAACACCGTAGGAGTAGATATAGGTTGCGGAATGAAAGTCGTTAGACTTGGTAAAGTTAATATTAATCTACAGAAATTTGACGAAGCAGTCAATACGTTGATTCCATCTGGTTTCAATATCAACGAAGAAGCTTCTGCATACATACATGGATTAGTTGACGGCAATATGTTTGGTAAATTTCGTTCTTGGGATAGTATTAATGGGATGGATATAGTATATCGTTCTGTTGGTTCTCTTGGTGGAGGTAATCACTTTATAGAGTTAGATGCAAACGAAGAGGGTGAGAAGTTTCTTGTGATACATACAGGAAGTAGAAACCTTGGAGTTAGGGTATGCAACTATTACCAAAAACTTGCCTACGAGTATTGTCGTAAGAAAATAGCTGATAAGTCTGAGGTTATTGCCAAGTTGAAAAGCGAAGGAAGAGAAAAGGAAATACAGAGTGCTATCAAGTTGTTAGGTACTAGAGATATTAGCAAGGAACTTTCTTACTTGGAGGGCGATTTGCTTGATGATTACTTAAATGATATGCGTATAGTTCAGAAGTATGCCGAGCATAATAGAAGAATTATAGCTAACAGACTCGTCAATGCTCTAGGTGTGGATATTGACCCAAATTCAGACAAGCATTCTTTTACAACTATTCACAACTATATAGATACAGACAAGGGCATATTGCGAAAAGGAGCTATCAGTGCAAAGAAAGAAGAGATTGTCATTATTCCTATGAATATGCGTGACGGTTCTCTTATCTGTAAAGGTAAAGGAAACAAGGAATGGTTATGCTCAGCCCCACATGGAGCAGGTAGATTGATGTCTCGTACGCAAGCGAAGAAAGAGTTATCTATGGATTCTTACAAGAATGAAATGAATGGCATCTATTCTAGTTCTGTATGCGAAGAGACGATTGACGAAGCACCTATGGCATATAAATCAACAGAAGAGATTGTTGAGCTAATAAAACCTACGGTTAATGTGATAGATGTTATTAAACCAATTTACAACTTTAAAGCAAAATTATAATGAGCAAGGAAACATTTGACTTCTCGGAGGCTCTGAGAAGAATGAAGGAAGGAAAGCTCGTAAAGCGAGAAAATGGGCTTTATCCGTTTGGTATTGACGAGGAAGGAATATTCTATCATTATGGGCATCATATATTCAAGGAAGAAAGAATGCTCTCAGAGGATATACTTGCAACAGACTGGGAGGAGGTGTAAGGATGAAGAAGAAAATATTGACCCTCACCATCGACAAGCAATGGTTCGACATGGTAGTATCGGGCGAAAAGAAGGAAGAGTATCGTATTATTAAGGGTTATTGGGCAAAACGACTTCTTTTAGTTCGCTCAGAACTTGAAGAGCCGTTTGAGAAGATGAGTAAAGAATGTGCTGAAAATTGGGATAGTATTAGCATAGAAATGGCTAAGTATTGCTTTAATAGCCCATACTACAAGACTGCGCCTTACACCCACGTCCTCTTCATCAACGGCTACCGCAAGGATAGTCCACGTATAGAAAAGGAGATTGAGAGTATCACCATCGGCAAGCCTAAAAAAGGTCTATGTCCCGACAAGTGGCTTGATACTGAGTTTTTTATCATTAAATTTAAGTGATATGAAAGTAAAGAATTTTCCAAAGAAGATTTACCTCAATATCTGTAGCAATGAAGATGAGGTTGATTACAATGAATTAGATAGAGTAACGTTCAGTACAGAAAAGGTTGGTGTTACCGATTGCGATACAGAAAACGTTCCTTACGTGAATGCTGCATCATTATGGCACGACTTAAAGGAAGAGAAGCCACCTTTAAGAAAGTGGGTGATGTTCCGATATAGTGGAGGTGGCGTAAATCCTACGGCTCTTCACTACGGAGCAATGAGTGATGATGTATGGATTGTCACAAGAGGAGACGGAACACAGCGTATAGAAACTCTGTACGATTGCTACGATAAGATTGAGTGGTTCGATTTTGATGAACTGAAATAAGTTATGAAGAAGGAAGATAGAATCAAAGTTTGGGAGAAATACGACCATCATTGCGCATACTGCGGAAGAGAAATAAAACTCGAAGATATGCAAATCGACCATTTCATTCCTAAGAATCGTGGAAACTATTCACGTTGGAGTGATAAAGAAGGTAAGTATATCGTTTCTCATGGTGAGGATAGCATGGGGAATTATATGCCTTCTTGCCGAGCTTGTAACTTTCGAAAGCGAGATATGAGTATAGGGCAATTCCGTGAAGCTATCAAGGAACAGGCGAAAGGTTTGCTTAAAGGTGCTGCAAAGTTTCAGGTAAGCATGAGTTTCGCTTATGGTCTGCTCAACCCTGCTTTTGACAAGCCTATAGTATTCTATTTTGAGAAGTTTAAAAAGAATGATAAAAAGTACAACAAATGAAAGAATATAAATATACAAATAAAGAGGAAAGACCCATTCCAAAATATAAGAATGGTGATATTGCTTGGTATATAGATAGTTGGTTTGAACATCCGCAACGCTGTATTATAAAGGGATGCTGCAACATATCTTGGTACGAGGGAAATAAGCTTAACCCTTCTGGTTGGTGGATAGATTATAAATACAAACCCGACTATTGTGAACGAACTAAACAGTATACAATTAGAGAGGAATCACTTTTTGATACCGAGCAAGAGGCTTTAATTGCATTGTTCGAGGAGTTTAAAGATAAAGTAAAAACAAAAATTGACTTCTTTAGCAAAGAGGCAAAAAGACTAGGCATAAAACAGCAGTTGTTATTACAATAATAAGGAAGGGTAGGGCGAAAGCTCTACCCCTTCTTGCCATATAGAACATAATCAATAACCTTTCGGTTGGCTTCATCAATCAGTTGTTGGTCTTTGCGCACATATATAGAGGTTATTCTATGGCTACTCTTGTGCCCAAGGCAGTCAGCGATAACATCCATACTGATACCTATCTCATAAGCAATGGTGGCAAAAGTATGCCTTGCCCAATACGTACTAACTTCGGGAATACCGATGCTATTACAAATCTTAGATAGCATTTTATTGATTGATACATCGTAATAGCGATAAGAGCTCTTTCTATCGAATACGCTTAGAAGGTGTTCTTTACCCCTATATTTTTCGATAATTTCGAGGGCTTCTGGTTCTACCTTTACATTATATAGTGTACCCGTCTTTGCTCTTCTATAGGTTATTCTTCCGTTTTCAATCTTCACTATCCTAGAGAGGTCAATTAGATTAATGCCCATGAGATAGAAGATAAGGAAGAAAATATCCCTATGCCTAGCACGAAGCGGAGTAAGCTTCGCATCATGCAGCTTTCTTAGTTCCTCAACCGTCAATGAGCGTTTCTTGGTCTCTTCCATTTTGATTGAATACATATTGAATACGTATTCCTTCAATAGCCCTTTCTTTCTTGCGAAGTTTAGAACCGCCCGAATACCCCTTAACCTTACAGCAATGGTATTCTTGGTGTTCTTATCCTTTTTCAAGGATTCAACAAATCCATCAAGCCATTCAATATCTATATCCTCCAACCTTAAAGATTCATAGTCGCAATAGTTGCTGATTTTGCTTGCAGTTGTTGTATAGACCAACTTTGTGCCTTCATTATCCTTAGTCGCAAGGAAAGCATCCATCTGAGTTTTGAAAAGATGATTCTTATATTCTTGCTCATCCTCATCATTGGATAAGTAGAGCGAAAGCTTCTTGTTAGAGAAGTAGCGCAGTTTGCCTTCTTCTTGCAACTGCACTATCTTATCATTGAGAAGGGAAAGCCTTTTTATCAGTTTCATATTGATTACTCGCTGCTCGGGCAATCCCTTCACCTTTTCATTTTTCGCATCCCATTCATCTTCTTTCAGCTCATAGCCTGTCGGAATATAAATGGCACTATCTTTTCTTGCGACCTTGAATTTGAGCGGAAACTTACCGCTATTCAATCGCCGTCTTTTATCTAGCTTGATTGATACCTTAATCATAAGTTCGTATCTCCTTTTTTATTTGCACGGAATTTGCACGTTTTGGTGTAAAATCCGATACTGATTGTTACTATCTGAGAATCCTTTATATTCTCTTTTAGTGCAAAATTACTTATTTTTTGCCGTTTTATGTGCTATTTTTCGAGTTTTTTAATCAATTAACATGAATTATGCACATATTCTAACAATTTTATGTACTTTTGCAATGTTTTTCAAACAAAATACAGAAATATGTTACGAATAGCAGTACAAAGTAAGGGTCGTTTGTTCGACGACACAATGAATCTTTTAGCAGAGGCGGACATCAAGGTCAGCGCCTCAAAGCGCACCCTCTTGGTGCAGGCAAGTAATTTCCCTCTCGAAGTGCTTTACCTTCGCGATGACGATATTCCACAGAGTGTAGCCTCTGGTGTAGCCGACATCGGTGTCGTAGGTGAGAACGAGTTCGTGGAGCGTGGCGAGAATGCCCAGATCATCGACCGATTGGGTTTCAGCAAGTGCCGCCTGAGCCTTGCCATCCCTAAGAAGATTGATTATCCGGGATTGCAGTGGTTTAATGGCAGGAAGATTGCCACTTCTTACCCTAACATCCTGCGCAATTTCATGAAGAAGAACAATATCAATGCCGATATCCACGTCATTACAGGTTCTGTGGAAATCAGTCCGGGCATCGGTCTGGCAGATGGTATCTTCGATATCGTCAGCTCTGGTTCTACATTGGTAAGCAACAATCTTGCCGAAGTGGAGGTTGTGATGAAGAGCGAGGCTTTGCTCATCGGCAACTGGAAGATGGACGAGGAGAAGCATCAGATCTTGAACGAGATGCTGTTCCGCTTCGAGGCAGTGCGCTCTGCACAGGACAAGAAGTACGTGATGATGAACGCCCCTAAGGCAAAGGTAGCGGAGATTACCCAGGTATTGCCAGGTATCAAGAGTCCTACCATCATCCCATTGGCCGACGAGGAGTGGTGCTCTATCCACACCGTTCTCGACGAGAAGCGTTTTTGGGAAATCATCGGTAAACTGAAGGAACTCGGTGCACAGGGCATCCTGGTAACACCAATCGAGAAGATGATATTGTAAGAAAGTTAGATATTAGGAGTAGCGACCAGCTTATGCGCAGGTCTAGTTCTTAATTATCCATTATAAATTATTAATTAAATTTGGAATGAAGGTAATAAAGTATCCTGCAAAGGAGGAATGGAGCGAGATAGTAAAACGCCCACACCTTGACGTATCGCAGCTCAATGCTACCGTTCAGGGTGTACTCGACGATGTGAAGAACCATGGCGATGATGCCGTGAAGCGTTACGAGGAGAAGTTTGACCATGCCCATCTCGATTCTTTGGCTGTGACTGAGGCTGAAATCGATGAGGCTGAGCAACTGGTTTCTCAAGATCTGAAAGACGCTTTGCACCTCGCCCATCATAACATTGCCGCATTCCATCAGAGCCAGAAGTTTGAGGGCAGCAAGGTGGAGACCTGCGCTGGCGTAACCTGTTGGCAGAAGAGCGTGGCGATAGAGAAGGTGGGATTGTATATCCCGGGCGGAACGGCGCCTCTCTTCAGCACCGTATTGATGCTCGCTACCCCAGCCAAGATTGCAGGCTGCAGGGAAATCGTGCTCTGTACTCCTCCTAACAAGGAGGGAAAGGTGAATCCGGCTATCCTCATGGCGGCTAAGATTGCAGGCGTGAGCAAGATTTTCAAGGCGGGCGGCGTGCAGGCCATCGGTGCGATGGCTTACGGAACGGAGAGCGTGCCTAAGGTATATAAGATATTCGGACCGGGCAACCAGTTTGTCATGGCGGCAAAGCAGCAGGTTTCCCTGCACGATGTGGCTATCGATATGCCGGCTGGACCATCAGAGGTTTGTCTTATCGCAGATGAAACTGCCAACCCTGTGTTTGCTGCTGCCGACTTGCTGTCGCAGGCTGAGCACGGCTTCGACTCACAGGTGTTCTTCATCACTACCTCCGAAAAGGTTTTGGAAGCAGTGAAGAAGGAAGTGGAAGTGCAGTTGGAGCGATTGCCTCGCAAGGAGATGGCGCAGACTTCGCTGGACAACTCCAAGTTCATCCTCGTTGAGAACGAAGAGGAGGCCATCGACCTTTGCAACACCTACGCCCCAGAGCATCTCATCATCGCAACTGCCGATTACGGGCAGCTTGCCGAGAAGGTGGTGAATGCGGGCAGCGTGTTCCTGGGCAACTATGCGTGCGAGAGTGCCGGCGACTATGCCAGCGGTACCAACCACACCCTTCCGACCCATGGCTATGCCTTGGCATATAATGGCGTGAACCTCGACAGTTATAATCGTAAGATCACCTTCCAGCATCTCACGGAAGAAGGTATTCGTAACATAGGCGATGCTGTGGTGACAATGGCGGAGAATGAGCAGTTGGAGGCACATGCCAATGCCATGAGATTGAGAGTTAATAGCCTAAAATAATTTAAAAGAATGAAAGATTTAAAAGACTTGTGCCGAGAAAACATTTGGAACTTGGCACCATACAGTTGCGCTCGTACGGAATTCGCTGGCAGAAATGCCCGCGTCTTCCTCGATGCCAACGAGAATCCATATAATGACCCGTACAACCGATACCCTGATCCGCTGCAGCTGGAACTGAAGAAGCAGGTGAGCAAGATTAAGGAGGTTCCGGAAGACCAGATTTTCCTGGGCAACGGTTCGGATGAGGCCATCGACCTGGTTTACCGTGTGTTCTGCCGTCCGGGCAAGGACAATGTGGTAGCGATTGCGCCTACATACGGAATGTATGAGGTGTGTGCCGATGTGAACGACGTGGAGTATCGCTCCGTGTTGCTCGACGAGAACTATCAGATTTCTGCCGAGAAAATCATCGATGCCTGCGACGAAAACACCAAGGTGGTTTGGTTCTGCAGTCCTAACAACCCTACGGGCAACCATATCAATCGCGAGGCGATAGTAGAGGTGCTCCGTCTGTTTGATGGCATCGTGGTGGTAGATGAGGCTTACAGCGATTTCTCTACCGAGCGAACTTTCCGTGGCGTGCTGAAGCATTTCCCTAACATGATTGTGCTCAATACGATGAGCAAGGCGTGGGGTTGTGCGGCATTGCGCCTGGGTATGGCGTATGCGAGCAAGGAGATTATTGATATCTTCAATAAGGTGAAGTATCCTTATAATGTGAATCTGCTTACCCAGCAGCAGGCGCTTGAGGTTTTGAAGGCGCCGCTGAAGAAGGATGAGTGGGTGAAGAACATCCTGCAGGAGCGTTCTAAGGTGATGACAGCCTTCCTGGATTTGCCTATCACCGTGAAGATTCATCCTACGGATGCCAACTTCTTCCTGGTTCAGGTGACGGATGCGCAGGCCATCTACGATTATTTGGTGGCTCAGGGCATCATCGTAAGAAACCGCAACAAGGTTCAGCTTTGCGGCAACTGTCTGAGAATCACCATTGGTAACAAGACGGAGAACGCCGAGTTACTCGGGGCGTTGAGACAATATTAATTAGAAAAATCGCCGTTTATCTCATGTTCGGGATAAACGGCGATTTTTTCATTTATTTCATCTTATCTTCTCCTGCCTCTTCCTTCATTTCTTCCCTGGTTACCACGACCACCGCCACGCTCGTTCCTGTCTCCGCTGTTGTAGCGGTTCTTGCGATTGTGGTTGTTGTCATCGAAATTAGGGTTGAAACTCTTTTTCTTCTTGTCCTTGAAGAAGCCGGCACCCTGTTCTTTCTGATTTCTCAGTTCGGCTCTGGCTGCTGCCACGGCATCACGGATGTTGGCATTCGAAGGCTTACCTGATTTTAGAGATTTCCCATTGTTCAGGTATTTCTCCTCATCATAGCAACCCACGTTTCCGTATCCCTTTGGCGCAAAGCGGTCTTGTGCATTTCTGCCACGGCCTTTTTCGGCTTTTGGCTCTGCTGCATTTCTGCCAGCACCACGCTTGCCCTTGGCTCCTCTGCCCACGCCCGGATTATCGTAGGTAGAACCGATAGCCTTGTCGTCGTAACGGGTATTCTTACCCTTAAAGCCTCCGCCAAAACTCTTCTTGTCGTATAGCTTATCTATCAAATCCGCTCTGCCTATGCGGCGAAGCTCGCTTTCTATGGCACGGCGCTCCTCTGGCTTGTACCAGAAGAAGAACATGCGCTGGGCCAGCTTCTCCTTCTGCGTCTTGGCACTGAACACAGGCTCCAGGGTGTATGGGTCGTATCCCGTGTACCAAGTCTCGGTAGAAATTGTCATTGGGGTAGGAGTGAAGTCCTGTACCTGCTCCAGATGGAAGTCCAAGCCCTTGGTGATTACCGCCAGCTCCGCCATATCCTCCTCATGACAGCCCGGATGCGAACTGATGAAGTATGGAATGATCTGCTGGTTGAGGCCCTCTTCCTTATTGATCTTGTCAAAGATGCGCTTGAACTCGTAGAACAGATCGAACGATGGCTTGCGCATGAACTTCAAGACCTCAGGACTGGTATGCTCCGGCGCCACCTTCAGTCGGCCGCTCACATGCTTGGTAATCAGCTCGCGGGTGTATTCCCTTGCCGCCTGGTTCACCTTCTCGTCCTTGCTCTTGTGCAGCAGCAGGTCGTAGCGAACACCACTGCCTATGAAGCTCTTCTTGATTCCCGGCAGGGCATCCACGGCATGGTAAATCTCCAGCAGCTTGCTGTGGTCGGTATTGAGGTTCGGACAAATCTGCGGGTTCACGCACGATGGGCGCTTGCACACCTCGCACGCCTTCTGGTTCTTGCCATGCATACCGTACATATTAGCCGAAGGACCGCCCAGGTCGCTCAGATATCCCTTGAAATCAGGCATTTCTATGATTTTCTTCACCTCTTTCAAGATGCTTTCCTTGCTTCGGCAAACCACGAACTTGCCCTGGTGCGCCGAAATGGTGCAGAACGAGCAGCCGCCAAAGCAGCCGCGATGCAGGTTCACGGAGAACTTGATCATCTCGTAAGCCGGAATGGTCTTGCCTTTGTACTTAGGATGAGGCAGACGGGTATAAGGCAGGTCGAAGGCGGCATCCAGTTCCTCTGTTGTCATCAGCGGGAATGGTGGATTCACCACCACATACTTGCCGTCGGTCTCCTGAATCATGCGCTGGGCATGCATCTTGTTGGCTTCTTCCTCCAGATGGCGCACGTTCTCCGCCTGTCCCTTCTTGTTGTGAAGGCACTCCTCATGACTGTGCAGGATGATGTCATCCTCCTTGAATCCGCCCGGAATGTCCTTCTCCTTGCAGTAGAAAGCCACCTGCGGCATCTCGTGAATCTGGTCCATGGTCTTGCCTTCGGCGAAGGCGTTGGCAAGTTCCACGATAGAGCGTTCGCCCATGCCGTAGAGGATGAGGTCGGCACCCGAATCGCAGAGGATGCACTTGCGCAGTTCATCCTTCCAGTAGTCGTAGTGGCTGATGCGGCGCAACGACGCTTCGATACCGCCCAGTGCCACAGGTACGTCGGGATAGAGTTTCTTCAGTATCTGGGTATAGACGATAGACGGATAGTCGGGGCGCATGTCGTGGCGGGAGTCGGGACTGAAGGCGTCCTCGCTGCGCATACGGCGGTTGGCCGTGTAGCGGTTTACCATCGAGTCCATGGCTCCCGGCGATACGCCGAAGAAGAGGCGAGGGCGACCCAGCTTCTTGAAGTCACGGAAGTCGCCATGCCAGTCGGGCTGGGGAACGATGGCCACGCGGTAGCCGTTCGCCTCCAGGATTCGTCCCAGGATGGCAGGTCCGAAGGATGGATGGTCCACGTAGGCGTCGCCCGAGAAGAGGATTACATCCAGTTCGTCCCATCCCCTGAGCTCGCACTCCTTCTTGGTTGTTGGCAGGAAATCTGTTAACTTATATTCCATTCAAAATGCTTTAATCATTTACTGCATCTAGCTCTGCATCAGCAGCTTCCTGTGCATCCTTCTTCTCCTTCCAATCCACGTAGAGCAATACGAGGTAGTGGAGTCCCAAAGCCTTCATGTTCTGGTTGTAGATCACGTCGAGGCAGAGGTCGAGCAATTCCTTGTCCTTGATGTCGCTGCTCTCCAGGAGGGCGCGTACATTGAACTTCAACTTGTCGAGCACTTCCTCGTCGATGATGCCGTTGCTATCTACGAGGTTGCGGAGCAACTGATACTTGTCAATAGTCTCTAAATGCTGGTCGCTCACTTCGATAGAGCGTGTGCCAGACTGGTTTGCTTGAATCTTATACATATAATTATTAATTTTAAATTATTCCGTCAGGAAATTGAGGATACCCAGCATGATGCTGTGGCGGGTCTTCTCATCGCTGATGCACTCCAGCGGGATGCCCATGGTGAAGGTGCGGTAGCTGCTGCTCTTGTAGGCCACAGCCGCACTGGTGCCCGATAGGTATCGCATGGCACAGAAGGCGGTGCTGCCCACCGGCTTGAGAATCTCGGGATGCGTGGCGGCATAGTGGCGGGCGTTCAGCTGGTTGTAATAGCTGAATTCCTTGCCCAGTCCCTCGATGATGGGGTCGGTGCCTACGATGCTGTCTCGCTCGGTGATGGTGGAATCCTCGGGGTTGATGTCCTGAACGATGAATTTAGTGCCCGTAGGCTCGTAATGCACCTTCAGGATGTCGCTCATGAAATTCTGTTCCTCTTCCGTCTGCATGTCGCTGCCGTTGTAGGAACCGCTTACCAGCAGTCTGCCGCCGTTCAGGGCGTAATATCTGATGCGCTTCTGCAGGGTTGGGGTGAAGGTCTTGAAGTATTGATGGGTGTAGCCATCGTTGCGCTCCAAGCCGTTGATGAGGTCAACCACCTGATAGTCGGTCATCTTCACCTTGCCCGATGCGATGGCTTCGCTCGAACAGCTGGCGATGCTATATTTGTTGCTCGATGCGATGGCACGGGCATGTTCCTCGGTGTAGTTGAAGTCGTTGCCTGCCACAAACTGACCTACCATCTCGTTGCCGCAATAGCCCAGTCCGCTGGTGGTTTCCAGACCCATCTTGTTGATGTCGAACATCAGTTGCTTGCCGCTCCAGCCTGCCGTGAGACCGTAGCTTACGCCCGGATCCTTGTCGAAGTCGAAGCCCTGGAAGGTGTCGTTATCCACCACCTGTGGCGAAGCCAGACGATGGAAATTGTTGACCACCAATACCTTTTGCGAGGCTGATGGATTGTAGAGGGCCGAGAGGGTTTCTGATGGGAAACTCTCGCCACCCTGGTTTACGGCTGCCACGCGGAAGTTGTAGAGCTTTCCTGGCTCCAGCTTCACGAAGTGCTGTGGCGAACGCACCAGGGTTCCGTTGTCGAATCCGCCGTTGCCCTCTGCCTTGTAAACGATGTAGCGGGTAGGCTTGGCGCTTGGCTCCAGCTTATCCAGTTGCGGGCTCCAGGTGAGTTTGGCGTATCCGAACTCATCTATCTCCACGCTGAAGTGGTTGGGCGTCAGTGGCTGCACCACATAATCCTCGCCGTGGTTGCTGTTCACGAATCTCAGGATGGTCTTGTAGATGGAGCGGGCGATGGTAAACTTGCCCATCGGATCCTGGGCGATGCGCATATCCGGGAAGCTCTGGTGAGAGAGCATTTCGAGGATAGCCGATGGCACTTCGGGCAGTCGGGTCTCAGAATAGTTGCGGTCCCAGAGGTATCGCTTGCCGAATGCACCAAAGGCTTGACTCATGTCTTCTACCAGATTGTCACGCAATGCTTTAGCGAAATCCTTTGAAGTGAATCTCGAAACTCCGCTGTTGAGCATCCCGTCGTTGAAATCGGTGGTGCAGATGGCGAGTGCGCCCCAGGTAGATTTGCCGTCGGGGTTGAAGCCTGCGTCGCTGTGCAGGGCGAGCGAGAGTTCTATCGGCACCTTCTTTCCGCTGAGGGCAGGCATGTATACGCTGCCTCCGCCCAGCCAGTTGGTCATCAGTGAACGGGTGTTGATGTCGTCAGCATAGTCGTTCTTGCCTTGTCTGCCGCCATAGACCTTGTAGGGAGCACCTGCCCACTGGGCGTAGTATCTGGCTCCCTCCAGACATCGTGGCAGTCCGCTCACGTCGCCGCCGCGCTCTATGTTGCCCATGCCTCCGCCGAATCGTACGGCATCGGTGGTGACAACGCCTCTTTTAGAAGCCTGGTTGGTGCACACCACCCGGTTGAACTCGTTGCATCCCTTGTCGAAGTCGAAGGTTCCCAGATACACCCAGGTTCCGCCACCCATTCGCTGGTTCACGGTAAACTCGGTGGCCTGTCCCTTGTGGTACACGATGTATTTGGCATCGGGCACGCTCTTCGGCAGGGTCTGATAGCTTACGTATACGGCATATTTACCAGCCTCCTTGAATTTAGGCTGATAGCTGACGAGGCTATATTTCTTCTTTTTCTTAGTGGCTTTGGCTTGTCTTACTGTACCCATGGTGAATGGGTTTTCTCCATCGCTATACAGGGTTTTGGCGTTGGCGAATCCCAGGGAGTCGCAATCCTTCCATTTCTTGGAGTTATCCACTTCGATGTAAGAGATGGATCTTCTGTCGTTGTTGTCGACGATGATTTCCTGTTGCTGCCAGTCGCGTTCACGAGGTGTGAAGACGATGGCTCCTGCATTCTGGAGCATGGGGATGAGATAGGGCACCACGATGGTCTGCGTAAAGAGGTCTTCGTTGGTGCAGAATAGGTTGGGGCGCTGCCATTTCCATCCGCGCTCCGCATCCCAATATCGTCCGTGAGAAGCCCACAATGAGAGGTGTCGGTTCTGCAAGCCGGCAGTCACGAAGTAGGGGCGGGAGCTGTTGAACACCCATGGGTCGTCATCGTATTCGATGTCTTCCCAGGCGTTGCTGTTGCCCTCGTCATATCGGTTTGCATTTTTGGCGGCAGCCTTTGCAGCGGCAGTTTTCGCCTTTTTGGGCGAGACTTTGGCTGCGGCAGTCTTCGTCATGCTTGGCGATGCTTTGGCAGCGGCATCAGCCTGGATTCCTGCTCCAGCCGGAATAAGCAAACTGCTTATCAGACAATATTTTATAATTCTGTTTTGTTCCACTTTCTTAAATCATATTCCATCAGTCGATATTTCCAATTGTGAACTTCTCGGGTTTCTTTCCTTTGAAATCCTTGAAGTAGAGCTTGATTTCCTTCATGTCCTTCTCCACATCTCCCGAAGGGATGATGACCTTGGTACACTGGATGAGTTTTTTCTCGTAATCCACACCGTAGAGGAGGATAGGGATGCCAGCCTTCAGGGCAATGAAGTAGAAACCCTTCTTCCATTCCGGATTGAGCGAACGGGTGCCCTCTGGCGTGATGCAGAGGCCGAAGGAATCTCGCTTGCGGGCAGTCTCGGCAAGATTGTCGGTCATGCTCGTATGCTTGCTTCTCCATACCGGCACACCGCCCAGCTTCCTGAAGATGGGACCCAGCGGCCAGAAGAACCACTCCTTTTTCATCAGGAAGTTGCTCTTGATGCCCTCAGCTCTGGAGAAGAGCAGGCCTATGATGAAATCCCAGTTGCTGGTGTGGGGAGCCAGGCAAATGATAAACTTCTTGGGATGGCCTACGGTTATATCCTTCTTCCATCCCAAGTGTTTGTATAATACCCACTGACAAATGTCTTTTATCATTCCTTATCGTTTGTTCTATATATATAAAATAGGTGTATCTGCTAAAATCCTGTTATCCCAGGCTCAGCAATCCTCTTTATCCCAAGGTAGCAATCTGGTCGATAATCTCGCTCACCTGCTTGTTGAAGTCCTTGGTCAGGTTCTTGTAGTAATCACCCGCCTTGATGCCCGGCTCAGGATGAGACACTCTCTTGATGAAATCATCGTTCACCATGACGATGGAAGAAAGGATTCCATCAACGTCGGCCTGCTGTGTGCCGTTGTACAAAGACGCTGCTACAGTCTCAGCGAAAAGCTCGCTGGTGATGTAGTTGA